>Ga0308161_1000214_pt1 | contig 127623 bp, 112 predicted proteins | sample PhyFR2_FD_201034 | JGI IMG/M metagenome (GOLD analysis project Ga0308161, IMG submission 201034) | Phyllosphere microbial communities from UC Gill Tract Community Farm, Albany, California, United States - DLSLF.R2 | ecosystem: Host-associated > Plants > Phyllosphere > Unclassified | place...
GGTTTACACTGCATAAACCTTCCCGTAAAATGCGCGCACACTTAAACGACAATAGAGCCCTTTGTCATTGAGGTCGTTAAATGAGACTCAGTAAATACAATAAAAGTTTGGGGATTTTGTCATTAATCGCAGGCACTTTATTAATGAGTGGCTGCGATAATGCATTGTTAAATCCCAAAGGACAGATTGCGCTGGAGCAACGTTCGCTGATACTGACCGCTTTTGGTCTGATGATGATCGTCGTGATACCTGCAGTCTTGATGGCCGTGGTGTTTGCCTGGAAATATCGGGCGTCGAACACTAATGCCAAATACAGCCCTAACTGGTCACACTCTAACAAAGTGGAAGCCGTGGTCTGGACCATTCCGATCCTGATCATCGTTTTCCTTGGTGTGCTGACCTGGAAATCAACCCACGCCCTGGAGCCGAGCAAACCGCTGGCGTCAGACGTGAAACCGGTTGAGATTGATGTGATTGCCCTGGACTGGAAATGGCTGTTCATTTATCCAGAACAAGGTATTGCGACAGTTAACCAGATTGCCTTCCCGGCAAACACACCGGTTAACTTCAAAATCACCTCTAATTCCGTTATGAACTCCTTCTTTATTCCTACGCTCGGTAGCCAGATCTACGCGATGGCAGGCATGCAGACTAAACTGCATCTGATTGCCAACGAGCCAGGAACTTTCGACGGTATTTCCGCCAACTTCAGTGGTCGCGGTTTCTCTGGTATGAAGTTTAAAGCCATTGCCACCAAAGACGACGCGGAGTTCCAGCAGTGGGTTGCTAAAGTTAAAGCGGCACCTAACACGCTGACAACGATGGATGATTTCGAGAAAGTAGCCGTACCAAGCGAAAATCACCCGGTGGAATATTTCTCTTCTGCTAATCCTGAACTGTTCTTGCAGGTCATCAACAAGTTCATGCATAGCCACGGGAAGATGGACATGCCTGAGCATAAAGGCATGGACATGAGTCACACCGCTACCGCGGGAGCCGAGGAATAATACGATGTTCGGAAAATTAACACTGGATGCGGTACCGTTCCATGAGCCGATTGTCATGGTCACGGTTGCCGGTATCATCATCGCAGGTCTGGCGCTTGTCGCTGCCATCACTTATTTCGGTAAGTGGAAATATCTGTGGTCAGAATGGTTCACCTCCATCGACCACAAAAAACTGGGTATCATGTACATCATCATGGCGTTCGTCATGCTGCTGCGCGGCTTTGCCGATGCAGTAATGATGCGTACCCAGCAGGTTCTGGCTTCGGCCGGGGAAGCAGGCATACTGCCGCCGCATCACTACGACCAGATCTTCACCGCGCACGGCGTGATCATGATCTTCTTCGTGGCGATGCCGTTCGTCGTGGGCCTGATGAACATTGCCGTACCTTTGCAAATTGGTGCGCGTGACGTTGCCTTCCCGTTCCTGAACAACCTGAGCTTCTGGTTTACCGCGATTGGTGTAATCCTGGTTAACCTGTCTCTGGGTGTCGGTGAATTCGCACAAACTGGCTGGCTGGCCTATCCACCGCTGTCGGGGGCAGAATACAGTCCTGGCGTGGGGGTAGACTACTGGATCTGGAGTCTCCAGCTCTCCGGTATTGGTACCACGCTGACCGGTATTAACTTCTTCGTGACCATTCTGAAGATGCGTGCGCCGGGCATGGACCTGTTCAAAATGCCGGTATTTACCTGGGCTTCCCTCTGCACCAACGTCCTGATCATCGCTGCGTTCCCGGTTCTGACCGTAACGCTGGCACTGTTGACACTTGATCGTTACCTCGGCTTCCATTTCTTTACCAATGATATGGGCGGTAACATGATGATGTACGTCAACCTGATCTGGGTTTGGGGTCATCCAGAGGTGTACATCCTTGTTCTGCCGGTCTTTGGTGTCTTCTCTGAAGTCACTGCGACCTTCTCGAAAAAACGTCTGTTTGGTTACACCTCACTGGTATGGGCAACTATCGCCATCACCGTGTTGTCGTTCATCGTTTGGCTGCACCACTTCTTCACCATGGGTGCGGGTGCGAACGTAAACGCCTTCTTCGGTATTATGACGATGATTATCGCCATTCCTACCGGGGTTAAAATCTTTAACTGGCTGTTCACCATGTACCAGGGCCGCATTCAGATGCACTCTGCGATGTTGTGGACCGTAGGCTTCCTGGTCACCTTCTCTGTCGGTGGTATGACCGGTGTTCTGCTGGCGGTGCCAGGTGCGGACTTCGTGCTGCACAACAGTCTGTTCCTGATTGCTCACTTCCATAACGTGATTATTGGTGGTGTGGTATTCGGTTGTATGGCAGGCGTGACTTACTGGTTCCCGAAAGCGTTCGGCTTTACGCTGAACGAAACCTGGGGCAAGCGTGCCTTCTGGTTCTGGATTATCGGCTTCTTCGTCGCCTTTATGCCGCTGTACGTTCTGGGCTTTATGGGGATGACACGTCGTCTGAGCCAGGACATCGACCCGCAGTTCCACCCTCTGTTGGTGGTAGCGGCAGGCGGTGCGGCACTGATTGCATGCGGTATCCTTTGCCAGATCATTATGTTCTACGTTTCTGTGCGTGACCGCGACCAGAACCGCGATCTGACCGGTGACCCATGGGGCGCGCGTACGCTGGAGTGGGCAACCTCTTCACCACCGCCGTTCTATAACTTTGCTGTTATCCCGCATGTGCATGAGCGTGACGCTTTCTGGGAAATGAAAGAGAAAGGCGAAGCGTACAAGCAACCGGCTCATTATGAAGAAATTCATATGCCGAAAAACAGCGGTGCTGCGATTGTTATTGCCGCGTTTGCGACCATCTTCGGTTTTGCGATGATCTGGCATATCTGGTGGCTGGCAGGTCTTTCTTTCCTCGGCATGATCGTAACCTGGATCGTGAAAAGCTTCGACGAAGACGTGGATTACTACGTTCCGGTTGCCGAAGTAGAGAAGATTGAAAAGCAGCACTTTGACGAAATCAGCAAAGCAGGTCTGAAATAATGTCAACTGAAACCGTAAAACACCACCACGACGCCCATGCGGAGCATGGGCATCACGATGCAGGAGCCAATAAAGTCTTTGGCTTCTGGATCTACCTGATGAGTGACTGCATTATCTTCGCAACGCTGTTTGCGACCTATGCAGTTATGGTTAACAGCACCGCCGGTGGTCCGGCAGGCAAAGATATCTTTGAACTGCCGTTCGTACTGGTTGAAACCGCCCTGCTGTTATTAAGCTCCATCACCTACGGCATGGCGGTTATCGCCATGAACAAGGAAAACAAAGGCACCGTTATCGGCTGGCTGGCGTTGACCTTCCTGTTTGGTGCTGGCTTCATCGGGATGGAAATCTATGAGTTCCATCACCTGATTGTTGAAGGCTTTGGTCCTGATCGCAGTGGTTTCCTGTCTGGCTTCTTTACGCTGGTCGGTACTCACGGTCTGCACGTAACCTCTGGTTTAATCTGGATGGCCGTGCTGATGTTCCAGATCGCGAAACGCGGTCTGAACGCCACTAACCGTACCCGTATCATGTGTCTGAGCCTGTTCTGGCACTTCCTGGACGTGGTTTGGATTTGCGTGTTTACCGTAGTTTATCTGATGGGAGCCATGTAATGAGTCATTCTGTTAACGAACATGGTGCATCACACGGTAGCGTGAAGTCTTACATGATCGGCTTCATCCTCTCTATCATCCTGACGGGAATCCCGTTCTGGATGGTAATGGATGGTAGCGCTTCTCATGGAACCATCCTCGGTGTTGTGCTGGTCTGTGCAGTAGTTCAGGTGCTGGTTCACCTGGTTTACTTCCTGCATCTGGACAGCAAATCTGAAGGTGGCTGGAACATGGTGGCCATTGTCTTCTCAGCAATCATTATTCTGATTGTTGTCGTTGGCTCACTGTGGATCATGTGGAACCTCAACTACAACATGATGCCCCACTAAAGAGTCTGTGTAATGTTTAAGCAATACCTGCAAGTTACAAAGCCAGGAATTATTTTCGGGAATTTAATTTCTGTGATCGGCGGATTTTTGCTGGCCTCTAAGGGCAGCATTGATTACGCCCTGTTTCTCACCTCACTGGTTGGCGTGTCGCTGGTTGTTGCATCAGGTTGTGTTTTCAACAACGTGATCGACCGTGACATTGATATCAAGATGGAGAGAACCAGGAATCGGGTGCTGGTAAAAGGCCTTATCTCCGCGAAAGTTAGCCTGGTTTACGCCACTGTGCTGGGTATTGCTGGCTTTGCACTGCTGTATTTCGGTGCTAATCCGCTGGCCATGTGGCTGGCGGTGATGGGCTTCGTGGTATACGTTGGCATTTACAGCCTGTATATGAAGCGTCACTCCGTCTACGGTACGCTGATTGGTAGCCTGTCCGGCGCTGCGCCGCCGGTCATTGGCTACTGTGCGGTGACCAATGAGTTTGATGCCGGTGCTTTAATCCTGCTGGCGATCTTTAGCCTGTGGCAGATGCCGCACTCCTATGCGATTGCCATCTTCCGCTTTAAAGATTACCAGGCTGCCAACATCCCGGTGTTACCGGTGGTGAAAGGCATTTCCGTGGCAAAAAATCACATTACGCTCTATATCCTGGCGTTTATGATTGCCACGCTGATGCTGACGCTGGGCGGCTACGCGGGCTACAAATATCTGGTCGTCGCGTCTGCTGTTAGCGTGTGGTGGCTGGGAATGGCACTGTCAGGCTATAAAACCTCAAACGATCGGGTTTGGGCACGTAAGCTGTTCGTCTTCTCGATTGTGGCGATTACGGCCCTGAGCGTCATGATGTCGGTTGATTTTATGACGCCAGCCTCGAAAGACCTGCTGACCTACGTGCGCTAATGTGTACTAAAACAGCATGAAACGGGCGCGATTTTCGCGCCCTTTCTTTTTGTTACCACTGCTTAAGAACTATTGTTTTACCCGCCCGCTCTCCCTCCCTAGAATAAACGCAGCACAACAACAGAGGTTGGAATGAACGATAACAAAATGACTCCGGTGGAGCTGCGCGCCACGTGGGGCCTCGGCACGGTCTTTTCCCTGCGTATGCTGGGAATGTTTATGGTCCTGCCGGTATTGACCACCTATGGCATGGCACTCCAGGGCGCGAGTGAAACCTTAATTGGCCTGGCCATTGGCATCTACGGCCTGGCACAGGCGATTTTCCAGATCCCCTTTGGCCTGCTGTCCGATCGCATTGGGCGTAAGCCCCTGATTGTGGGCGGCCTGCTGCTGTTTGTACTCGGCAGTGTGATTGCTGCCAGCACGGCGTCCATTTGGGGCATCATACTGGGACGTGCACTGCAGGGTTCCGGGGCGATTGCCGCCGCCGTCATGGCACTCCTGTCTGATTTGACCCGCGAACAGAACCGCACCAAAGCGATGGCGTTTATCGGCATCAGCTTTGGCGTCACCTTTGCCATTGCGATGGTCTTAGGTCCAATAGTGACCCACAAGCTGGGCTTACATGCCTTGTTTTGGATGATCGCGCTCCTTGCGACAATGGGGATTGCGATTACGTTATGGATCGTGCCCTCCTCCTCTCATCACGTGCTTAATCGTGAGTCGGGCATGGTGCGCGGCAGCTTTAGCAAAGTGCTGGCCAACCCAAGGCTGGTCAAACTGAACCTGGGCATTTTCTTTTTGCACATTCTGCTGATGTCGAGTTTTATCGCCCTGCCCGACCAGTTTGAACAGGCTGGCTTACCGCCGTCGGAACACTGGAAAGTGTATCTGACCACCATGCTGATTGCGTTTGCGGGCGTCGTGCCCTTTATCATTTATGCAGAAGTTAAACGCCGCATGAAGCGAGTTTTTGTCGGCTGCGTCGGCATGATGGTCATCGCAGAAATTGTCTTATGGGGCGCGCAGGGGCATTTCTGGACGCTGGTGGTCGGCGTGCAGCTGTTCTTCCTGGCGTTTAACCTGATGGAGGCGATTCTGCCTTCGCTGGTTAGTAAGGAGTCACCTGCCGGTTATAAAGGCACCGCAATGGGGCTTTATTCCACCAGCCAGTTTTTAGGCGTTGCCATCGGCGGTAGCCTGGGCGGTTGGCTGTTTGGCCATTTCGATGCGCAAACCGTATTTATGGTGGGGGCGATCGTGGCAGCAGCCTGGCTGTTTGTCAGTATGACAATGCAGGAACCGCCTTATGTCAGCAGCCTGCGCCTGGTGTTGAGCGATGCCGCACTGGCCGTGCCTAATCTGGAAAAGCGGTTAAAAGCACAGCCTGGCGTCTCATCGGTGCTGATTGTGCCGGAAGAGAAAAGCGCTTACATCAAGATAGACAGTAAAGTCACCAGTCGTCCTGAACTGGAAGCCCTCATCGGCAGTTGTTAAAACGGGGCTGCACTGTCTTTGTTGGCAGAGGAAGATTACCTCAGTTGCCGTCAGATACACGGTAACAGCCCAGATGCATTAAGGTGCCGCGTTTAACGCTGGCACCTTTTTTCATCAGGTAGTCATCGCATCCTGCCTCGGATTTACAATGACATATCCACCACAATACGGCCTTCAATCTTGCCTGCATGCATCCGGGCAAAGATATCGTTAATATTGCTGAGCGGTTCAATCGCCACGCTGGCTTTCACTTTATGACGGCTGGCAAAATCCAGCGCCTCCTGTAAATCCTTACGCGTTCCGACAATAGAACCGCGCACCGTAATGCCGTCCAGCACCATATCGAAAATAGACAGATCGAATTTGCCAGGCGGCAAGCCATTTAACACCATGGTGCCCCCGCGACGTAACGTGCCGATCGCCTGCTCAAAGGCTTTAGGCGACACCGCCGTGACCAGCACGCCGTGCGCGCCGCCAAAGTGCTCATGAAACACCTTGGCCGGATCGACGTTTCTGGCATTCGCCACCACGCTGGCACCAAGGCGTTGGGCAAAGGCCAGCTTATCGTCATCGATATCGACAGCCGCCACGTTAAGCCCCATCGCGACGGCATACTGTATAGCCATGTGCCCTAACCCACCGATGCCGGAAATCACCACCCAGTCACCGGGTTTGGTGTCGGTCATTTTTAAACCTTTATAGACCGTCACGCCCGCACAGAGCACCGGTGCCACCTCGTTGAATGCGAGGTTTTCGGGGATGATGCCGACATAGTTGGCGTCCGCCACGCAGTATTCGGCAAAACTGCCGTTAACCGAATAGCCGGTATTTTGCTGGCTATGGCACAGCGTTTCCCAGTTATCGAGACAGTGCTCGCAGTGACCGCAGGCGGAGTAGAGCCAGGGCACGCCGACCCGATCGCCCACCTTCAGGTGATGTACGTTATCACCCACCGCGACCACCTGCCCGACGCCCTCATGTCCCGGGATAAAGGGAGGAACGGGCTTCACCGGCCAGTCGCCCTCTGCCGCATGCAGATCGGTGTGACACACGCCCGTCGCCGCGATTTTCACCAGAATCTGTCCTGCGCCCGGCTGTGGCACGGGGACCAGCTCAATGACTAACGGCTCACCAAAGGCCTTCACGACCGCGGCTTTCATCATCGTGTTGATTTTCATCGTCATGATTTACGCTCCAGATAGGTTACGGACTTAAAACAGCCCCAGCGGTGCCGTGTCATAGCTGACCAGCAAATTTTTCGTTTGCTGATACTGGCTGAGCGCCATTTTATGGGTTTCACGGCCAACACCGGATTGCTTGTAACCGCCAAAGGCGGCGTGGGCCGGATAGATGTGGTAACAGTTGGTCCAGACGCGCCCGGCTTTAATGGCGCGCCCCATGCGGTAGGCTAAATTGCTGTCCCGCGTCCAGACGCCCGCGCCTAAACCAAACTGCGTTTCATTGGCGATGCGCAAGGCTTCTGACTCATCTTTAAAGGTAGTCACACCGATAACCGGGCCAAAAATTTCCTCCTGAAAGCAACGCATGTTGTTGCTGCCTTTAATCAGCGTGGGCTGAATATAGAAACCGTTATCCAGTTCGGACGATATCAAGGCCCGCTCACCCCCGGTCAGGATCTCGCCCCCTTCGTTGCGGGCAATCTCGATATACGACAAAATTTTATCGAACTGCTGACGCGAAGCCTGCGCGCCAATCATCGTGTCGGTGTCGAGCGGATCGCCGCGCCGAATCGTCGCCACTTTAGCCATCACCCGCTCCATGAAAGGCGCATACACAGACTCATGAATGAGCGCGCGGGAAGGACAGGTACAGACTTCGCCCTGATTAAAAAAGCCTAGCACAAGCCCTTCTACTGCCTTCTCAATAAAATCTGGCTCGCCGTTCATAATGTCGGCAAAGTAGATGTTGGGGGATTTCCCGCCCAACTCTACCGTACAGGGGATAATATTTTCTGCGGCACAGGCCATAATATGACGCCCCACCGGCGTTGAACCGGTAAAGGCGATTTTGGCGATACGCTTACTGGTCGCCAACGCTTCCCCCGCCTCGCGGCCAAAGCCCTGCACCACGTTGAGCACCCCGGCAGGAAACAGATCGCCGATCAGCTCCATCAACAGCGTAATGCCCAATGGGGTTTGCTCGGCAGGCTTCAGCACCACACAGTTACCGGCAGCCAGCGCAGGGGACAGCTTCCATGCTGCCATCAGCAAGGGAAAGTTCCAGGGGATAATCTGTCCCACTACGCCCAGCGGCTCATGAAAGTGATAGGCCACGGTTTTCTCATCGATCTCGCCGGTGCTGCCCTCTTGCGCACGCAGGCATCCCGCGAAGTAGCGAAAATGGTCGGCGGCCAGGGGCAGATCGGCATTGAGCGTTTCCCGAATCGGTTTGCCGTTATCCCAGCTTTCCGCCACGGCCAGCTTTTCCAGGTTGGCATCAATGCGGTCAGCCACCTGAAGCAACAGGTTGGATCGGGTTTGTACCGAGGTTTTCCCCCAGGCTTCTGCAGCACGATGCGCGGCATCCAGGGCCAAATCAATATCGCGTGCATCGGAGCGCGGGAAGTGAGCAATATCACTGCCGTTGACGGGCGAGGTATTCATGAAATATTGCCCGTTCAGTGGCTCAATAAATTTGCCATCAATGTAGTTGCCGTAGGCAGACTGGAACGTGACTAACGCACCTGGTGTACCGGGATGGGCATAACGCATTGCAAACTCCTTCTGTAGGGTAGACAGGCAGCGGCATGATGTTTTTTTAACGGACAGCTCGCGGTAACCTGACGCTTGCACGGCCTGTGCCAACTCCGGGCCGAAGCGGGGAAGCGCATAAAAAAATTTAATAATCAGCAACATGCGCATCAGGCAAACCAACGTTTAGCGCAGAATCAGGGGTTTCATCCGGCTTTGTGTTGCAAATCGCAACACTGGAAAAACCAAGACGCTACAATTCCGCAACACTTTTCCGAACGCACGAGGTCATTCATGCAGGACAAGGTTTCCGATGCCACACTGCCCGCTATCGACAATAACCCACTGCTGAGTGATTCCTGGTTACGCAGCCAACTCTACGGGCTGGAGCGTTCGGCCGATGATTTTCCTCGCCTGCCCCAGACAGAGCTGACAGAACTGGTCGCCAGCAATACCGACCTGCAACAGTTTTCTCAGCCAGTGATGCGCAAGCTGGCACAGAAGGTGGCACCGATGCAGTCGGTGGTCATTCTGTCTGACGCTGCGGGCCGGGTGCTGCATACGTTTGGTGATATGCAGGCGATGCAAAAGGCACAGCGCTTTGCCCTCGCTCCCGGCAACATCTGGAGCGAATGTGGCCGGGGCACGAACGCCATTGGCACAGCCCTGGCGATAGACGATGGATGCGAAGTTGACGGTAATCAACACTTCCTGACCCGCAATCAGGGCCTTTACTGCGCCGCGATGCCGCTGCAAATGCCCAACGGACACATCGCGGGTGTGCTGGATATCTCCGGCCCCGCCCATTTCTCCCACGACCACAGCTTTGCCTGGGTAAAGCAGGCCGCGCGGCAGATTGAGTACCTGTGGGTTAAGCAAAGCCTGCATCCGCAGCAGTGGCTGATGAGCCTGCACCCCGATGTGCACAAACTCGACAGCCTGGATGAGTTGCTGCTGGTGTTTTCGGATAACGTACTGACTGCCGCAAACCGCCTGGCGATGCGTGAACTGGGTCTGCACGCCGAGCAGCTTGGTGTAACGACCTTTGAGCAGTTGTTTCCCCAGCGTAACCTGCAGGCCACGGCCCTGCCGACGCCGGTAATAACCGGCCATCAGCCTTATTACTATCGTCTGCGGGCACCAACCCGGACGCGCTTCAGCGTCGCCGCACGTCCTGCGCCACCGCTTCCTTTCTCCCTGCAAAATGAGGGCGACAAAATGGTGCGCCTGTTGAATGCCGGAGTGGCATTGTGCATTCGCGGGGAAACCGGCAGCGGGAAAGAGTACGTGAGCCGCGCATTGCATCAGCAGAGCCGCTGGCGTGCGGGCAAATTTGTGGCGATTAACTGCGCCGCGATTCCAGAATCGCTGATTGAATCCGAGCTGTTCGGCTATCAGCCTGGGGCGTTTACCGGGGCCAGCAAAAATGGCTATATCGGCAAAATTCGTGAGGCCGATGGCGGCGTCCTGTTTCTGGATGAAATTGGCGATATGCCGCTGGCGCTGCAAACCCGGCTCCTGCGGGTGCTTCAGGAAAAAGAGGTCGCACCGCTGGGTTCCAGTCAGAGCTGGCCGGTGAACCTGGCCGTGATCAGCGCAACGCACCGGGATTTGGCCCAGCGCGTCAGCCAGGGCACATTTCGTGAGGATCTTCTTTATCGCTTACAGGAGTTTTCATTAACCATTCCGCCGCTGCGTGACTGGCCTTCGCTATCGACCTTTATCACACAGCTCTGGGGTGAACTGGGCGGCGATGCGCGCCAGATTGGGCTGTCACCTGAGGTCATGACGACATTAACGCGTTACCGCTGGCCGGGCAACGTACGCCAGTTACGTAGCCTGATGAAAGTCTTGCTGGCGCTGGCTGAAGATGGGGAAACCGTGGGGATAATGCACCTGCCGGAAGCGTACCGTAACGAGGAAGCGCCGGCGTTACCTGCGCGTCAGCAACATGACGATCAGCTGATAAACGCCACGCTGCAGCAGTTCAACGGCAATATCAGCAAAACCGCACAGGCGTTAGGCGTTGCGCGCAGCACGCTGTATCGCCGCGCTGCACGCAATAAATACGGTTAATCGCGGAAGTTTTTAAACTGGAACGGCTGCCCCAGATTGCCGCCGCGCACCAGCGCCATCGCGCCCTGCAGATCGTCGCGTGACTTACCGGTGACGCGCAGGGATTCCCCCTGAATCTGCGTCTGCACTTTGAGCTTGCTGTCTTTGATCAGCTTCACCAGCTTTTTCGCCACATCGGCTTCAATGCCTTTTTTCATTTTGGCATCCAGGCTCCAGCTCTTACCGCTGTGTTCAATCTCTTCTGGCACGTCCAGTGCCGCGCCTTCAATGCCGCGCTTGAGCATTTTTTCGCGCAGAATATCGACCAGTTGCTTAACCTGAAAGTCAGATTCACTGATGACTTTAATGGTTTCATTTTTTTCATTGAGTTCATAACTGGCGGTGACGTTGCGGAAATCGAAACGCGTTGCCAGTTCACGGTTAGCATTCTCTACCGCATTGCGAACTTCCTGCATGTCGACTTCTGAAACGATATCGAAAGATGGCATCTCTTCTTCTCCTGAGGCTAAACTGGCATGCATAATACGCGTCTTACGGCACTAAATAAAATCACGCTGTGCAGCGCTATACTTAACTCATTGTCACAGCGCATAAATAATAAGCCCGCGAGCGGGAGGCAGCATGAAAATAACCGTATTAGGATGTGGTGCGCTAGGTCAGGTCTGGCTCACCGCCCTTGCCCATTGCGGACACGATGTTCAGGGATGGCTGCGCGTGCCTCAGCCCTACTGTTCCGCTAACGTGATTGATCCGTTGGGCCGCGTGTCAAACCGGACATTTATCGCTAACGATCCGCTGTTTCTGGCCCAGAGCCAACTGCTGTTGGTGACGCTTAAAGCGCCACAGGTGTCGACCGCCGTTAAAAATCTGGAAAGCGTGATGTCAGAAAACTGCCCCGTCCTGCTGCTGCACAACGGGATGGGCACGCTGGGAGAACTCAAAGGGCTTCGGCAACCGCTGCTGCGCGGTATCACCACGCACGCCGCTATGCGAGACGGCACGGTGATCAAGCATGTCGCCAACGGCGTCACGCACATTGGCCCCGGCAACCGTAAAAGCGAGGGCGGAAGTGAGATTGCCGATATCCTGCATGACGCACTGCCCGACGTCGCCTGGCACGACAACATCCGCGCCGCCTGCTGGCGCAAACTGGCGGTTAACTGCGTGATTAACGCGCTGAGCGTGGAGCACGACTGTCAGAACGGCGCGTTGCGTCATTACAGCGGTGAAATAACGACGTTATGCGATGAAATCAGTTGGGTGATGGAACGCGAAGGCCAGTCCGTTGCCAGTCAGAGCCTGCAGGATCACGTCTTTGATGTGATTGAAACCACGGCGGCCAACACCTCATCGATGTTGCAGGATATTCGCGCGCAGCGGCTAACGGAAATTGAGTACATTACCGGTTTTCTGTTGCGCCGCGCACGCACGCACGGCTTAGTGTTGACAGAAAACACGCGCCTGTATGACATGATTAAACGCAAGGAGTCTTATTATGGGCGCGAGCGCCTCAGTCCTGGTCTGTCTGGCTCATGGCAGTGAAGAAATCGAAGCGGTGACCACGCTAGATCTCCTGGTTCGCGGCGGTATAAAAACCCTCACCGCCAGCGTAGAAAGCGACGGAAGCCGGGAAATTGTCTGTTCCCGCGGCGTAAGGTTGCTGGCCGATGTGCCGCTGGTTGAGGTCGCGGACAATGACTATGACGCCATTGTGCTACCCGGTGGTCTCAAAGGAGCCGAGACGTTTCGCGACAGCCCGCTGCTGGTAGAAACCGTCCGCCAGTTCCATCAGTCAGGACGCATTGTTGCCGCCATCTGCGCGGCAGCCGGCACGGTACTGGTGCCGCACAACCTGTTTCCGGTAGGAAATATGACGGGCTTTCCCGGGTTGAAAGACAGGATACCGGAGGATAAATGGATGGAGCGTCGCGTCGTATGGGACCCACGGGTTAATCTGTTAACCAGCCAGGGGCCGGGCACGGCGATGGATTTTGCGCTGAAGTTAATTGATTTATTAGCAGGCAGTGATAAAGCGCGTGAGGTTGCAGCCCAGTTGGTACTGGCACCCGGCATTTATGATTATCAGGCAAGTTAGGATTGGGCGTTAAGACAGCAGATACAGCGGGCACGGTGCCCGCATCACTCTCAGGTGGACGCGGACACCGCCGAAACAGTCATACTGTCTCGGATCGCCTTACGGGCGGTAAACTTTGACGTTTTTAAAACCCTGCTCATGCAGGTACAGCGCCTGTAACTTGCTCATCACGCCGCGATCGCAATACAGCAGCCAGGTTTTGTTCTGATCGAGATCGCCAAACTGCGTGCTGAGTTTATAGAACGGCATCGATTTCACTTCGGTGCCCACCAATTGCAGCGGTTTGTCTTCCTGCTCATCCACCGAGCGAATATCCAGCACGCTGTCGTTTTCGTTCAGTAAGCCGACCGTTTCTACCTCGACAACGTCTTCCTGGGTCTGCTCAGCGATGTCGCGAATATCAACGTTAGTGGCTTCGGCCACCATGCGTTCCAGAATCGAGAAGTCAAAATGGCTTTCTTCGGCTTCGATTTTGCCTTTTACCGCCCTAACCGTCGGGCTTTTGGAAATCACACCACAATATTCCGGCATGGTGCTGGCAAAATCTTCGGTGCCGATCTCACGCGCGACCTTAATGATGTGTTCTTTATCATGGGAGATCAGCGGGCGCAGAATCAGCGTATCAGAGGCATTGTCGATCAAACGCAGGTTAGTCAGCGTCTGGCTGGATACCTGCCCCAGCGCTTCACCGGTCACCAGCGCCTGCACGCCATAACGTTCAGCCACCATCGACGCGGCGCGAACCATCATGCGCTTCAGCACCACGCCCATTTGGCCATCGTCGACTTTTTCTAAAATTTCGCCCACGACCGGCTCGAAGTTAATCGCCACAAAACGGACCCGATGCGAACGGCCAAAACGGTTCCAGATATAATGCGCCACCTGACGCACGCCGATTTCATGCGCTGCCCCACCAAGATTAAAGAAGCAGTAGTGCACCCGGCAACCGCGACGCATCAACATGTAGCTTGAAACGCCGGAGTCAAAGCCGCCCGAGATCAGCGACAGCACGTCTTCCTGCGTGCCGATCGGGAAACCGCCCAGCCCTTCATAGCGTGCGGTGACCAGGGTTAAACGGTTTTCTTCCACTTCCAGATTGACCGTCACCTGCGGCTTTTTAAGCTGTACCGTCGCACTGTCGATGTGCTGATTCAGACCACCGCCCACATAGCGTTCCACATCCTGCGAACTGAAGCTGTGTTTGCCCCGGCGCTTAACCCGCACGCAAAACGTTTTGTTTTCAAGAGCATCGCGATACTGCGCCAGCGTCTGCTCAAAAATATGGTGGATATCGGTATATTCACGATCTTCAACCGCAAGGACATGATGAATACCGGGGATGCGCATGAGCTCATCAGGAATGACCCTGCGCATGGCTTCATCTTTACAGCGCACTTCAATATGATCCCAGTGACGCACGACCGCGATCTCATCGCTGACCGTTTTGAGCACGTTACGGATATTGCTGGCAAGAATCTTAATAAAGCGCAGGCGCACCGACTGACTCTTGATGGTGATTTCGGGAAATAACTTGACGATAAACTTCATGGCGATACAGCTTCGTTGGGCAAATAAGTGCTAAAACAGGCTGCACTTAGCTGGTAAGATCATAAAATTGCGGGGTGCCAGGCGCATCCGCATCCGAGGCGCGAGAGTATATCACCTTTACCCGGTGACTGCTTCTGCAACAGCATGCGCATTGATTATTTTGCTAATCATTCTCTGTCAGCTACCATGACCGATTGCAAGATAACGTCCCAACCGTGAGTCGATCCTAACTATGCCGAAAAAAGCCGAACAGCCAGCCAGCTTTGAAACGTCATTGCAGCAGCTGGAACAGATTGTCAGCCGTCTGGAAAGTGGTGAACTGCCGTTGGAAGAGGCACTCAATGAATTTGAGCGCGGCGTGCAGTTAGCACGCAACGGCCAACAGACGCTGCAACAGGCTGAGCAGCGCGTTCGTATTTTACTCAGTGATGATAAAGACGCCGACCTCTCCTCCTTTACGCCGGAAAACAGCTAATGGATTTTCCTGAACTGCTCGACGCCTATCACCGGCAGGTGAACCGCGCGTTGACGGGCTTATTAGATGCTCTGCCTTTTCAGAGTTCTCCTCTGGTGAATGCCATGCAGTATGGGGCATTATTAGGCGGAAAACGCCTGCGCCCGTTTCTGGTCTACGCCACCGGCGAAATGCTTCACGCCGACAACGCCAGCCTGGATGCGCCCGCTGCGGCAGTTGAGTGTATTCATGCCTATTCACTGATTCATGACGATCTTCCGGCAATGGACGATGACGCCCTGCGTCGTGGTCAACCGACTTGCCATATCAAATATGGTGAAGACACGGCTATCCTTGCCGGGGATGCGCTGCAAACGCTGGCCTTTTCGATTCTTGCCGACCAGCCGATGCCTGGCGTAAGCGCGGAATACCGACTGGCCATGCTGTCCGAGCTGGCCAAAGCCAGCGGCGTAGCCGGCATGTGCGGTGGACAGGCGTTGGATCTGGCCGCTGAAGGTCAGTCAGTGGGCCTGACCCAACTTGAACAGATTCATCGTCATAAAACCGGGGCATTAATTCGCGCAGCCGTTCGGCTCGGCGCCTTTGCTGCCGGGGAAAAAGGTCGTGAAGCGCTCCCGCATCTTGACCGCTATGCCGATGCGATTGGCCTGGCTTTTCAGGTGCAGGATGACATCCTGGATGTGACGGGCGACACAGCTGTCATCGGAAAACGTCAAGGTGCCGATCAAGATCTTGGAAAAAGCACCTATCCTTCACTGATGGGTCTGGATAATGCCCGCACTAAGGCACTGGATTTGTATCAGGAAGCCGTCGATGCTTTGCATATGCTCTCTGCAAAATCCTATAACACTAAAGCCTTGAAGGCGCTGGCGAGCTTCGTAATTGAACGCGATAAATAACTTCCATGATGAGTCACTGATGAGTTTTGATACTACAAAATACCCGACACTGGCGCAGGCAGAAACGGTTCAGGCGCTACGAGCCCTGCCTAAAGAGAAATTGCCTGCGCTTTGCAACGAGCTGCGCCAGTATTTATTAGACAGCGTGAGCCGCTCAAGCGGCCATTTTGCGTCGGGCCTGGGCGTGGTCGAGCTGACGGTGGCGCTGCATTACGTTTATAACACACCGTTCGATCACCTGGTCTGGGACGTCGGTCATCAGGCTTATCCGCACAAAATTTTAACGGGTCGTCGCGATCGCATTGGCTCTATTCGCCAAAAGAACGGCGTGCATCCGTTTCCCTGGCGCGGTGAGAGTGAATACGACGTGCTGAGCGTGGGCCACTCCTCCACCTCCATCAGTGCCGGACTGGGGATGGCTGCGGCTGCCGAACGTGAAGGCAAAGGCCGTCGCACCGCCTGCGTTATCGGTGATGGCGCAATCACTGCCGGCATGGCGTTTGAAGCCATGAACCATGCGGGCGATATCAAGTCCGATATGCTCGTCATTCTGAATGACAATGAAATGTCGATTTCCGAAAACGTGGGTGCCCTGAATAACCGACTGGCGCAGATTTTATCCGGCAAAACCTATGCCCGTTTGCGTGAGGGCGGTAAGCGCGTCCTGACCGGCCTGCCACCGATCAAAGAGTTAGTGCGGCGCACCGAAGAACACCTGAAAGGCATGGTCGTGCCCGGTACGCTGTTCGAAGAGCTGGGATTTAACTATATCGGCCCGGTTGACGGACATGATGTCCTGACGCTGGTGAATACGCTGAGCAACATGCGCAGCCTGAAAGGCCCGCAGTTCCTGCATATTATGACCAAAAAGGGCAAAGGTTATGCGCCGGCGGAGCAGGACCCTATCGCCTGGCATGCGGTGCCAAAATTCGACGTCGCCAGCGGCGAGCTGCCAAAAAGCGCCGAAGGTTTGCCGAGCTATTCCAAAATTTTCGGTAACTGGCTGTGCGAGATGGCCGCTGACGATGCCAAACTGATGGCCATTACGCCAGCCATGCGCGAAGGTTCCGGCATGGTGGGTTTCTCTCGCAAGTATCCCAATCAATATTTTGATGTCGCTATTGCGGAACAGCATGCGGTGACCTTTGCAGCGGGCCTGGCCATTGGCGGCTATAAACCGGTGGTGGCTATCTATTCCACCTTCCTGCAGCGCGCCTACGATCAGGTGATTCACGATGTGGCGATTCAGAAGCTGCCAGTGTTGTTTGCTATCGATCGTGGCGGCATCGTGGGTGCTGACGGTCAAACGCACCAGGGCGCGTTCGATCTCGCCTACCTGCGCTGCGTTCCGGACATGGTGATTATGACGCCGAGCGACGAGGACGAATGTCGCCAGATGCTGTATACCGGCTATCACTATCAGGATGGCCCGGCTGCGGTTCGCTATCCGCGCGGCACCGGCACCGGCGCGGCATTAACGCCGCTGCAAAGCCTGCCGCTGGGTAAAGGCGTGGTAAAACGTCAGGGCGAAAAACTGGCTATCCTCAACTTTGGTACGCTGTTGCCAGAAGCGAGCCAGGTGGCGGGAGCGCTCAATGCCACGCTGGTTGACATGCGCTTTGTGAAACCGCTGGATACGGCACTGATCACTGAGCTGGCGGCCCGTCACGAATCCTTGATTACCCTGGAAGAAGGCGCGATTAAAGGCGGCGCCGGTAGCGGCGTGAATGAGTATGTCATGGCTAAGCGCCTGGGTGTGCCGGTGCTGAATATCGGCCTGCCTGATGAGTTTATTCCACCCGGCACGCAGGAAGAGATGCGTCACGTCTACCAACTGGACGTTGACGGTATTCAACAGCAAATCAGTCGCTGGCTGGCGCAATAGTTCCCTGCCCCGCTCTCTGCGGAGAGCGGTATTCCTGCTATGCTTGATCCCCTGGGAAAGACATAGCAGGAGTCATCATGAAAACCATTCAATTAGCGAATACCGACTTAAGGGTTTCACGGCTTTGCCTGGGCTGTATGACCTTCGGCGAACCCGATCGTGGCAAGCACGCCTGGACACTGCCAGAAGAGAGCAGCCGTCCGCTCATCCGCCAGGCACTCGACGCCGGGATCAATTTTTTCGATACCGCGAACAGCTATTCGGATGGCAGTAGCGAGGAAATTTTAGGCCGGGCGCTTCACGATTTCGCCCGGCGTGACGAGGTGGTGGTCGCCACCAAAGTTTTCTTTCCCATGAGCAATCTGTCGCAGGGCTTATCCCGTCAAAATATCCTGCAATCCATTGACGACAGCCTGCAACGGCTCGGCATGGACTATGTCGATCTGCTGCAAATTCACCGCTGGGACTATGACACGCCGCTGGAAGAGACGCTGGATGCGCTTAATGAGGTGGTGAAATCCGGAAAGGCGCGTTATATCGGTGCCTCCTCAATGCATACCAACCAGTTTGCTCAGGCCCTGGCACTGCAGGACCAGGAGGGCTGGGCGCGCTTTGTCACCATGCAGGATCAGTACAATCTGATTCAGCGTGAAGAAGAGCGTGAGATGCACCCCTTGTGCCAGCGGGAAAACATTGCGGTTCTGCCCTGGAGTCCGCTGGCGCGCGGCAAGCTTACCCGTCCGTGGGGAGAAACGACCGCACGCTCCGTGTCGGATGAGGTCATCAAATCGCTCTATGCCTCAACCGAGGAAAACGACGCCGTGATAGCCGAGCGCCTGGCGCAGGTTGCGGCAGATAAAGGCGCGACGCGTGCACAGGTGGCTCTGGCCTGGTTGCTTAGCAAGCCTGCCGTCACCGCGCCGATTATCGGTGCCTCCCGTGCAGAGCAGTTTGCCGATCTGGTCAACGCGGTAAATGTCGAGCTGACGCCAGATGATATCGCCAAACTGGAAGAGGCTTATCAACCGCATCCGGCAACGGGCTATCAGTAAGGGATTTTCAGGGAGGCGCGCATCCGGGCAGCGGCATTGTCTGTTGAATATGCGCTAATCTGAGCACTGATTTGATGGTGACGACCGTTCCCGCGATTGCACGGGAACGGTCGTTGTGCTGTAAAGCAATATGCAGGTTAAGACGATGTTGTTTTGCGTCACCCGGCAAGGTTATCCCGCCAGATAAACGCCTGTACCGTACAGCATCGCCGCCGCGATAATACCTGCGATAATATCATCCACCATGATGCCCATACCGCCGTGCACGTTGCGGTCAAACCAGCGAATCGGCCAGGGCTTCCAGATATCCAGCACCCGGAACAGGACAAAGCCGCTGACCACCCATTGCCAGCTGTTAACCGGAATCGCCATCAGGGTAATCCACATCCCGATAAACTCATCCCAGACAATGCTACCGTGGTCATGCACGCCCATATCTTTGGCGGTGCGATGGCAGAGGTAAACGCCCACGCTAATGCCCAATAACACGACCAGCGAGTACAGGTCATGAGGGAGAAAGGTCATGAGCCACCAAAACGGGATGGCAGCCAGCGATCCCACCGTACCCGGCATAAACGGGCTGAGCCCGCTGCCGAAGCCGGTCGCCAGTAAATGCCAGGGATTGCGCAGGCGCAGGCGACTTTTGGCGAGGGTTTTATCTGTGGTCAAAATGGTCGAATCCTTTATGGCGGAATTCTGTCGGTTTGCCGTTGTCCAGCAGGGACAGTCCTTCTGACTCCGGTGCCATCTGGCCGATACAGGTGTAAGGCACGCCAAGATGACCCAGTGCCACGTCCAGCGCGCCGCGATTGACTTCCGGTACGCTAAAGCACAGTTCGTAGTCCTCTCCGCCGCTCAGCGCCCAGCGCAGTACCTGTACGGCATCAAAGTTTTCACGCAGTGCAGAAGACAGCGGCAGCGCATCAAGATTGATCCTGGCACCACAGCCGCTGGCTTTCAGCACATGACCCAAATCGGAGATCAGCCCGTCCGATAAATCAATGGCCGATGACGCCAGGGAACGCAACGACTGCCCCTGCAGAATGCGCGGCATCGGGCGCAAATGGCGCTTGATCAGGGCTTCATGTATCGCCGGATCGTCAATGCGACAGTGATGTTGTAATAACGCCAGTCCGGCGGCACTGTCACCCAGCGTGCCGGTCACGTAGATCCAGTCGCCCGGTTTAGCGCCCGATCGTTTCAATGCTTTGCCGTGCGGGATCAAACCATGAATTCCCAGCGTCAGGCTGAGCGGCCCGCGCGTCGTGTCACCGCCGACCAGCTGCATGTCGTAATATTCCAGCAGGTCGAACAGGCTTTCGCTAAAGCTGCTTAACCAGGCTTCATTGACCTCAGGCAAGGTCATCGCCAGCGTCAGCCAGGCAGGATCGGCCCCCATTGCAGCCAAATCGCTCAGGTTAACCGCCAAAGATTTATAGGCTAAATCGGCAGGATGGATGGAAGGCAGGAAGTGGACGCCTGAAACCAGCGTATCGGTGCTGACCGCCAGCGTCTGTTTTTCGGGCACGCTAAGCAACGCGCAATCGTCGCCGATGCCGAGTTCGACATCACGGCGGCTCCGCGTTCTGCGGTTGAAGTAGCGTGCGATGAGTTCAAATTCACCACATGACATAATTGCGTTCCGCTTAACCATTAATGAAAAAGGCCGGCAAGCCGGCCTTATTGATTATTTGCGTTGGGGTCTAATCTGTGGACCGGCTTTATCCAGTACGCCGTTGACAAATTTATGGCTGTCTTCGGCACCAAATACTTTCGCCAGTTCGATACCTTCGTTGATGGCCACTTTGTAGGGCACATCAGAACGCTTGCTCAATTCATACAGCGAAATACGCAGAATGGCTTTTTCCACCTGCCCCAGCTCTTCAAGCTGACGCGACAGATAGGGCTTCATTAAGCCATCCAGGTACGCGCTGCTGGTCGCCACACCGGTCAGCAGTTCGCGGAAATAGGTAATGTCGACGTCTTTGACGTCTTGTTCCGCCAGAAACTGGTATTCCACATCGGCAATGTCGTTGTTGGACAACTGCCAGGAGTAAAGCGCCTGGACAGCGCACTCACGGGCGCGACGACGAGCAGCAGGTTTCACAAAATTCCCCTTACAAAAATCAGGCTTTAATGGCTTTCAATACGTTGATCATTTCAAGCGCGGTCAGGGCCGCTTCGGCACCTTTATTACCCGCTTTGGTTCCAGCACGCTCAATGGCCTGCTCGATATTTTCGGTCGTCAGTACGCCAAATGCCACAGGAATATCACAGTCCATGGCAACGCTGGCAATACCGGAGCTGGCTTCGCCTGCGACATATTCGAAGTGCGCAGTGCCACCACGAATCACGGTACCCAGAGCAATAACGGCATCGTATTTGCCGGTTTTTGCCAGCGCACACGCTGCCAGCGGCAGTTCATAAGCACCAGGCACCCAGACAACGGTGATATTGTCATCGCTGACCTGGCCGATGCGCTTCAGGGCATCGACTGCGCCGTCTAACAGGCTGTCATTGATGAAGTTGTTAAAACGCGCGATAACGATGGCAATGTTTGCCTCAGGCGTTGCAACGGCAGCTTCGATAACTTTCATACATATCCTTTCAGGGGTTTGTTTGGCCCCGCGCAGGGGGGCGGATTCTAACATACTCTTTGGCGGCGTGCTCTCGCTTTTCCGCCTCTGTTATTGCGGTGTCAGGGTCAGGCGCACATCGCTGCCGACCTGACGGATATCGCTGAAGGCAAAGACCGGCGCATCGGCCAACGCTGTCAGGCCCGCCAGCTGACATAAACCACGCGCGTCATTGCCGAGTAATTTCGGGGCGACATATAAAATCAGCTCATCAACCAGGCCTGCCTGAAGTAGCGCACCCGCCAGCGTGGCACCCGCTTCCACCCAGACGCTGTTAATTTGCCGCTGGCCCAGCACCATCATCAGGGCCACTAAATCCAGTTGGCTGTCGCGCAGCGGAACAGGAATTTGCGTGACCGTTTCGGGCCAGCGCAGATCGTCGGCCTGCTGACGCATCAGCCAGGTTTCGCCCAATTGTTCAATAAGTTTGTGCTGAGGCGTTACGCGATTCTGGCTATCGACGATCACTCTGACCGGCTGACGCAGCTGTGCTTCATCCACCAGACGCTGGCTGTCGCTGTCCAGTTCTGACCAGCGCACCGTTAACGAAGGGTCATCCGCCAGAACCGTTGCGCTCGTGCTGAGGATGGCAGAGCTCTGGGCGCGCAACCGCTGTACATCCCGCCGGGCAGCCGCCGAGGTGATCCACTGGCTTTCACCGTTTGCCATTGCTGTGCGGCCATCCAGCGATGCGCCCAGTTTTAACTGTATCCAGGGAAAGCCGGTGCGCATGCGTTTCAGAAAACCGCGATTCAGAGCTTCCGCTTCCTGCATCATCAGTCCGTGGCTGACCTCAAAGCCCGCCTGGCGCAGACGATGCAATCCCCGCCCAGCCACCTGCGGATTGGGGTCCTGCATGGCAGCAACTACCCGCGTTACGCCAGCGGCAATAAGCGCGTCGCAACAGGGCGGCGTGCGGCCGTGATGGCTGCAGGGTTCCAGCGTCACATAGGCGGTTGCTCCCCGGGCGCGGTCACCCGCCATACGCAGCGCATGCACTTCTGCATGGGGTTCACCGGCGCGCTGGTGCCAGCCTTCTCCAACAATCTGGCCGTCGCGTACAATCACGCAGCCAACATTCGGATTGGGCGTGGTCGTAAAACGGCCGCGCCGCGCCAGTTCCAGCGCGCGCGCCATAGCGTGTTCATCAGTCATGATTTAATCCTGTAATCTGGCAATCTCTTCGCCAAAATCACGCACATCTTCGAAGCTGCGATAAACGGAAGCAAAGCGAATATAGGCCACCTTATCGAGCTTTTTCAGTTCATCCATGACCAGGTTCCCAATCAGCTTGCTGGGGATTTCACGTTCACCGGTCGCGCGCAACTGGGTTTTAATATGGCTTACCGCACTCTCTACCGCATCCGCACTGACCGGACGCTTTTCCAGCGCTTTCATCATGCCGCTGGCGAGTTTGTCTTCATTGAAAGGTTCACGCACATCGTTGCTTTTCACCACGCGCGGCATCACCAGCTCAGCCACTTCAAACGTCGTAAAACGCTCATGGCACACCAGACATTGACGACGGCGCCGCACTGATGAACCCTCACTAACCAGACGAGAATCAATCACTTTAGTGTCTACAGCGGAGCAGAATGGGCAATGCATGACGTTTCCTGACACGAGATAAATAGGTCATACAGTGTAGCGCGAACTGCAGGTCAACAAAATCGATTCCCGTGCTTTACCCTGTCGTCCTTACAGCCTGAGGGAGCAAAACGCTCACGAAGACAAAAAGCAGGCCGCTTACCGCGTCATGCGCTAAATGTTATCCCCGGCAGCAGGCGTTATCTTTGCAAAGAAGCCGGCACAAACGCCGGTGCGGCTTGCTTGCTGGCGATGACCCGGACGCAACACGGCAGTGGGTTTACACGGCCGGATTACCCGACAGAAAGAATCTGGATGGGGACGTCAAGGGTGAACCTCAGGTCGTCAGACTATTCCGTTAACGGAAAAAGAAACGCCTGGTCGCTAAAGGCAGTCTTGACGCCATCGCTCACGTAGAAGATAACGTGATATCGGCAACGGTCAGGTTAAAAGGCACGACCGGATACGTGAACGCCATTGATTTCGATAAATCATTGCAGCCCCACGGACAACCTGTGCCGGGGCGGTTTTTAGGTATTTCTCTATAACGGAAAAGGATAAATGATGATCAGGACGGTTTGGGCACCTGCGGCCCTGTCGCTGGTTCTGTTGAGTGGTTGCAGCACAACGCAACAGCCGCAGGTGAAACAGCTCCATCAGGAAGTCAGCCAACTCAATCAGCAGATGCAGCAACTCACCAGCCAGGCCGGCGCGGTGGAGATTCAGGGACAGCTTAACGCGCACTCGCAGCAGGGCGCATGGCTATTACCGCAGGCCAATACGCCTGTTGAATTGCAAACCCAGGCCGGTACGTTGCGCTTATCGTTATCACAGGTTGAGGCAGAAGCTGGCGGATCACGCGCTAACCTGACTCTGCAGACACGCGATAATCAGGCGCTGCCTGCGCTGGAGGCCACCGTGGTATGGGGCCAGCTTGACCCCGCAACGGGCAAGCCGCTTGAAGCCGACAGCCTGACACAGACCATCACGGTGCCGACCGCGCTGACGCCGCGCAGTTCGGTCACGGTTCCGTTACGTTTGAGCGGTATTACGCCAGAGCAGCTCGGCTATGTCCGGGTTCATCAGGTGCTGGCCAAAACGGCTGCGCCCAGGTCTTAACGACAAAAAAAAAGCCGCCAGATTGCGCTGGCGGCTTTTCCATGATGCACAGATTACGGCAGGATTGAAGGCTGGTCTGCGCCCTCTTTCTCGACTTTCTGCACCAGCATGTGTTCGCGTTTCATGCCCAGCTTCAGCGCCAGCGCTGAAGAGACGTAAATCGACGAAATCGTACCAATAGTGACACCGATCAGCATGGTCAGCGAGAAGCCTTTCAGCAGCGCACCACCAAAGATGAACAGAATCAGGATCATCGCCAACGTCGTCAGCGAGGTGATCAAGGTACGGCTCAAGGTCTGGGTCAGGGACACGTTGGTAATATCGTAAGAGGACCCGCGGCGGATCTTGCGGAAATTCTCACGAATACGGTCCGACACCACGATTTTATCGTTAAGTGAATAACCGATAACTGACATCAGCGAGGCCACAATGGTGAGGTCGATCTCCACCCGGAACAGCGACAGCAGGCCACAGGTGATGATCACGTCATGTGCCAGTGCCAGCACCGTACCCAGCGCCAGACGCCACTCAAAGCGAATACCGATATAGATCAGAATCGCAATCAGTGCCGACATTAAGGCTAACGCACCGGCCTGCGCCAGATCGCTGCCCACGCTGGGTCCAACAAACTCGATACGTTTTACCGTCGCGTTTTGCTGCGTGGTCTGGTTAATTACCGTCACCACTTTATTACCTAACTCGGTACCTGCAGGGCCGGTAACTGGTGGCATACGCACCATCACGTCACGGCTGCTGCCAAAGTTCTGGATCAGCGGCTCCTGGAAACCGGCCTTAACCAGCTCGCCACGAATCGTGTCGAGATCGGCAGGTTTCTCCAGGTTGATCTCAATCACCGTACCGCCGGTGAAATCGAGACCCCAGTTAAAGCCACGTACGCCAACAATGGCAATCGAGATGATGATTAACAATCCCGAAATAATAAATGCCAGCGTATCCCAGCGCATAAAGTCGACGACTTTACGGCCGTGGTTTAACTGCTCAATGTTATATTCCTGTGCCACAACGCACTCCTCAGATAGACAGCTTTTTGACGCGCTTGCCACCGTACATCAGGTTAATGATGGCGCGGGTACCGACAATCGATGTGAACATTGAGGTTGCGATACCAATAGCCGTTGTAATCGCAAAGCCCTTAATGGACCCCGTACCCACCGCATACAGAATCACCACTTTGATCAGGGTGGTTACGTTAGCATCGACAATACTGGAGAAGGCGCCTTTATAGCCCTCGTGGATTGCCTGCTGTACGGAACGCCCGTTGCGCAGTTCTTCTTTAATACGTTCATTAATCAGTACGTTAGCATCGACTGCCACCGCCAGCGTCAGGACGATACCGGCAATGCCTGGCATCGTCAGCGTCGCACCCGGTAACAGGGACATAATACCGACAATCAGCACCAGGTTTGCCAGCAGCGCGCTGGTGGCAATCAGGCCCACTTTCTTGTAGTACAGCACCATAAACAGGATAGAGGCGACCAGGCCCCACAGGCAGGCTTCCAGACCCTGAGTAATGTTCTGCTGACCCATGGTTGGACCGATGGTACGCTCTTCCACAATCTGGATAGGCGCAATCAGCGCACCGGCGCGCAGCAGCAGCGACAGCTGACGTGCTTCGTTCGGGTTGCCGATACCGGTAATACGGAAGCTGTTGCCAAGGCGCGACTGGATATTGGCGACGTTAATCACCTCTTCCTGTTTCACCAGAATGGCTCGACCGTTAGCATCTTTCTTACCGCTGTCTTTGTACTCCACAAACAGGGTCGCCATCGGCTTACCGATGTTGTCCTTGGTGAAGTTAGACATGATATTACCGCCCGCGCCGTCCAGTGAAATGTTCACCTGAGGCTGGTTGTACTCATCCATGCTGGATGTAGAGTCGGTAATATGGTCACCCGTCAGGATGACACGCTTATAGAGCACCACAGGGCGTCCGTCGCGCGTGTCTTTCACTTCCGAGTCGCCCGGTACGCGGCCACTGGCGGCGGCGCTTGGGTCCACGCTGGTGTTAACCAGGCGGAATTCCAGCGTCGCTGTCGCGCCCAAAATCTCTTTGGCACGTGCGGTGTCCTGAATACCTGGCAGTTCAACCACGATGCGGTCAGAACCCTGACGCTGTACCAGGGGTTCAGCGACGCCCAGTTGGTTGACACGGTTACGCAGAATAGTGATGTTCTGTTGAACAGCGTATTCACGTGCTTCGCTGAGACGCGCATCGGTCATGGTGGCACGCAGCGAATCATCGCCGCTGCTGTTGATGACCAGATCCTGATGACGGGATGACAACCACTTCACCGCAGCATCGCGGCTGGCAGCATCACGGAAACGAATTTCCACGCCGTAGTTAGCAATCTTGTTGACGTTGGTATAGGGAATATTTTTTTCGCGCAGGTCGCTGCGCAGGCTGTCAGCATTCTGCTCTTGCAGTTTGCTCAGGGCAGTATCCATATCCACTTCCATCAGGAAGTGCACACCACCACGCAGATCGAGGCCAAGCTTCATTGGCTGTGCCGCCAGCAGAGCCAGCCAGCGCGGCGTTGCCGGTGCGAGGTTCAGGGCAACCACATAGTTTTCGCCCAGCGCTTTCATGATCGCTTCACGGGCGCGCAGTTGCACATCCGTATTGGCAAAACGCGCAGTAATCGCGCCATTTTCCAGGGCAACAGACTTAGTTTGAATATTGTCTTGTTTTAATACGTTCTGAATTTGATCCAACGTTTGCTCACTGGCGGCGCTTCCGCGCGCGCCAGTGATCTGAACAGCCGGATCCTCACCATAAAGGTTGGGAAGTGCATACACCAGGCCAATGACAAGCACCACGACCAGCATTATGTACTTCCACAAAGGATAACGATTTAACACGGCAGTTCCCTTAGGGAAGTAAAAATTACAGCGCCTTCATAGAACCTTTCGGCAGGACGGCAGCCACGAAATCACGTTTGATAACCACTTCAGTAGTGTCGTTCAGCGCAATAGCAATGTAGCCGGTTTCTGCCACTTTTGTTACGCGACCCACCAGGCCACCGTTCGTCAGGACTTCATCACCCTTGGAGATAGAATCCATCAGCTTCTTGTGCTCTTTTGCACGCTTCTGCTGCGGGCGCAGGATCATGAAGTAAAAGATCAGGCCAAAGACGACCAGCATGATCACCAGAGAATACGGACTTCCCTGAGACGGTGCGCCTGCTGCAGCCACAGCGTCAGAAATGAAAAAGCTCATTAAATTTCCCTCATTGATGAATTATCAGACGTTAAAGGCGGAACCGCTTTGCCCGTCCGTTGGTAGAACTCGCTAACAAAGCGCTCTAATTTACCCTCTTCGATAGCCTGGCGTAAACCCGCCATCAAACGCTGGTAATAGCGCAGGTTATGAATCGTGTTCAGACGTGCGCCCAGTATTTCGTTACAGCGATCAAGATGATGCAAGTACGCACGGCTGTAATTGCGACAGGTGTAACAATCACACTCCGCATCCAGCGGCGAAACATCGTCTTTATGCTTCGCATTGCGAATTTTTACCACGCCATCGGTCACAAATAAGTGGCCATTACGCGCATTACGCGTTGGCATGACGCAGTCAAACATATCCACGCCGCGACGCACGCCTTCAACCAGATCTTCAGGTTTACCGACGCCCATCAGGTAACGGGGTTTGTCCTCGGGAATCTGCGGGCAAACATGCTCAAGGATACGGTGCATATCCTCTTTAGGCTCACCGACCGCCAGGCCGCCCACAGCGTACCCATCAAAGCCAATCTCTACCAGACCTTTCACAGAGACATCACGTAAATCTTCGTAAACCGAGCCCTGAATAATGCCAAACAGCGCATTTTTGTTCCCCAGGCTGTCAAAACGGTCACGACTGCGTTGCGCCCAGCGCAGAGACATCTCCATAGAGCGCTTGGCATAATCCCAGTCTGCCGGGTACGGCGTGCACTCATCGAAGATCATCACGATGTCCGATCCCAGGTCGTACTGGATCTCCATCGATTTTTCCGGATCGAGGAAAATCGCGTCGCCGTTGATCGGATTGCGGAAATGGACACCGGCTTCGGTGATCTTACGAATGTCGCCCAGGCTAAACACCTGGAAGCCGCCAGAATCGGTCAGAATGGGGCCTTTCCACTGCATAAAATCATGCAAATCGCCGTGCAACTTCATGATTTCCTGGCCGGGACGCAGCCAGAGGTGGAAAGTGTTGCCCAGAATAATTTGCGCGCCGGTTTCCTGCACTTCTTCCGGCGTCATGCCCTTCACGGTGCCATAGGTACCCACGGGCATAAACGCCGGGGTTTCCACCACGCCACGATCAAAAATCAGACGACCGCGACGCGCGCGACCGTCTGTGGTATCAAGTTCAAATTTCACAAAACCTCCATTGGAGAAACAGTCCAATGTTTAAATTAAAACAGATCAGGCACCCACTTTTTCCCGCGGAGCCTGTGGGTTTTTGCTGATAAACATCGCGTCGCCGTAGCTGAAGAAACGGTATTCTTCCGCCACCGCCGCACGATAAGCAGCCATCGTGTGCTGATAACCGGCAAAGGCCGATACCAGCATGATCAACGTCGATTCGGGCAGATGGAAATTGGTGATCAACGCATCAATCACCTGATACTCATAGCCCGGATAGATAAAGATTTGGGTGTCATCGAAGAACGGCGCAATCAGCGCATCCTGGCTGGCTTTGGCTGCACTTTCCAGCGAGCGTACTGAGGTTGTCCCCACCGCGACGACCTTGTTGCCACGGGCTTTACAGGCCAGCACCGCATCCACAACCTCCTGCGGAACTTCCGCATATTCGGCATGCATGTGGTGTTCTTCAATCGTTTCTACGCGCACCGGCTGGAACGTCCCTGCCCCGACGTGCAGGGTAACAAAGGCCATTTCAACGCCTTTGTCTTTCAGCGCCTGAATCAGGGGTTCATCAAAGTGCAAACCGGCGGTCGGGGCCGCGACGGCCCCCGGGCGGGCGCTGTATACCGTCTGGTAAAGCTCGCGATCGGCCTCTTCATCGGGACGATCAATATACGGCGGCAGCGGCATATGGCCTACGCTGTTGAGGATGTCCAGAATGGCACGATCGTCCTCAAACGCAATCTCAAACAGGGCATCGTGGCGCGCGACCATCGTGGCGTTAACGCTTTCATCGTCGCCCAGCAGCAACGCTGCGCCAGGCTTTGGCGCTTTGGACGCCCTCACGTGTGCCAGAACGCGCTTGTCATCAAGCATGCGCTCAACCAGCATTTCGATTTTACCGCCGCTTGCCTTGCGACCAAACACCCGGGCCGGGATCACGCGCGTGTTGTTAAACACCAGCAGATCGCCAGGTTGCAGCTTGTCCAGCACATCGGTAAACACGCCATGGCTCAGTGCACCACTTGTACCGTCCAGCGACAGTAAGCGGCAACCGCTACGCTGCGCCTGGGGATAATGGGCGATAAGGGATTCGGGCAATTCAAAAGCAAAATCGGCGACACGCATGACAGACTTCTTACTCAGAAAAACAGGCGGCACAGTTTAGCGGAAAATCGCTCAATTCTGAACAACTGGCTGCGCAAAGCGAGTTGCGCTTATAATAGCGCATGAATTTTCTTGCTCATCTTCACTTAGCCCATCTTGCAGACAGCTCGCTACTCGGCAATCTGATGGCGGATTTCGTTCGCGGTGCGCCGCATCAACACTGGCCCAAACCGGTGGCCGACGGCATTCTGATGCATCGTCGCCTGGATGTTATGACCGATGCCTTGCCGGAAGTGCGAGAGGCGCGTCAGCTGTTTCGGGCTGAAACCTACCGTGTCGCGCCCATTACCCTGGATGTTATCTGGGACCATTTTCTGGCGCGCCACTGGGATCGCTTTCATCAGGCACACACGTTGCAACAATTTACCGCCAAAGCCGAAAGCGAAATCGTTCCGCAACTGGCGGCCACGCCTGACGAATTTAAAGCCCTCAATGCGGTGATGTGGCGTGAACGCTGGTTCGAGCATTACGCTGATCCACAGCGTCTTGAACGGGTGCTGAACGGGATGGCGAGCCGTCGGCCAAAACTGGCCGCTCTGCGCGACTCTTATCACGACTTTAGGGCGCATTATGCTGCGTTTGAAGCCTGCTTTTTCCAGTTCTATCCGCGCCTGATGACCCTGGCTGTCGAGCAGCAGCTATAACCTCCCCTCCTTTTTACATCGGGTTTGTGAGCGCTTTTCATTGCACCATCAACCTGTAACGCTGAAAAAGCGCGCAGTCAGTCATACAGCCGTATTGCCATTACTTCCGGTCTGCGGCTTAATAAGCCTTGCTTAACTATGATTTACGTTGCTCTCACTGTCAGACCGCCTGTTCAGGCGCTTGCTTTATCCGATATGGTTTAAAATCATAAGAGGGAAACATGTCATCCGCTTCGCATTCTGAAATTGACGCGCGCTATCATTACGCCTGCGAAATCGCCCGTGCGGCGGCAAGCCGCGCCTGGTCATGGTATCAACAGCGTCAAAAACTGGTGGTGGAACATAAAAGGGATCTTCAGGATGTGGTCAGTGAAGCTGACCGCAACGTTGAAGAATTAATTAAATCATTGATCTCAGAACGTTATCCAGATGATGCCGTTTTAGGCGAGGAGAGCGGCGGTGACACGCAAGGTGCCCGTATTGTATGGGTGATCGATCCCATTGATGGCACAGCCTGCTTTGTTAACGGCCTGCATAACTGGTGCGTCTCGCTGGCGATTGTGTGCGATGGCGAACCGGTCGTTGGCGTGATTTGCGATCCCAATCATCACGAGCTGTTTCACGCCCGCAAAGGGAACGGCGCCTGGCTCAACGAGACCCGGCTTGAAGTGCATAAAGCCCGGCACCTCAATGAAGGCCTGCTGGGGATCAGTAATTCCAGCCGTGTTCCCGGTGAAAAAGTGACGCAGCTCATCGATGCCCTGCTCAGGCAAGGTGGGATGTTTATTCGCATCGGCTCCGGGGCTTTAACCAGTGCCTGGGCCGCCGCAGGCCGTCTGATTGGCTATTATGAAGCACATATGCATCCCTGGGACAGCCTGCCCGGCATCGTGTTAATGCGTGAGGCCGGCGGCGTGACCAACGATTATCTGCGCAACGACGGTCTGAAAAAGGGCAATCCTGTTTTGCTGGCGAATGCGGTAATCTATCCGCAAATTAAAGCGCTGCTTGCGACGCATGAAATTGAGGATTGATGATGCCTGCCCATGTTCCCCGGCGCTTAATTGCGCTCTGCGCGTTGTGGTTGTTGGCGGCGCCGCTGCACGCGGCTCCGGAATACCAACTTGAGAAAGTGGTAGAACTGAGCCGACACGGGGTACGTCCGCCGACGCCCGGTAATCGTAAAGAGATTGAAGCGGAAAGCCAGCAGCCATGGTACGTCTGGAGCACGGCAGACGGTGAACTGACGGGCCATGGCTACAGCGCGGTGGTGAATAAAGCACGCTGGGAAGGGGAGCACTATCGCCAGTTGGGTTTACTCAACGCGGGTTGCCCTGATGCGACAGCGCTCTACGTGCGCGCCAGCCCGCTGCAGCGAACGCGCGCTACCGCCGAGGCGCTGGTGGACGGTGCCTTTCCCGGCTGTGGTGTGGCGGTTCATACCGTTAAGGGCGATGTCGATCCGCTGTTTCAGACGGAAAAGCTCCCCTTTGCCCAGACCGATCCGCAGCGCGAACTGGCGGCAAAACAGCGCGTGGCGGGCGATTTAGCCCAACGCCAGCAGCAGCTTCAGCCTGCGATTACGCTGCTTAAACAGTCGGTATGTCCGGCCAGCAGCGATTGTGCGTTTTTCGATCGCCCCTGGCAGTTCAAACAGACAAAAAGCGGCAGCGTTTATGTTGAAGGCTTAAGCGCCATGGCCGCCATGGTCGAGACGCTGCGGCTGGGTTACAGCGAAAACTTACCGTTCGCGAAGCTGGCCTGGGGGCACATTACGTCCGCCCAACAGATCACCGCCCTGCTTCCGCTGCTGACAGCCAATTATGATCTCAGCAATGATGTGCTCTACATGGCACAACGTCACGGTTCCCTGCTGCTGTCCCAGATGCTTGAGGCTATTGAAGGTAATGATCCGGACGTGCGCTGGCTGCTTCTGGTGGCACATGACACCAACATTGCGATGGTGCGCCGCTTAATGGGATTTGACTGGCAACTGCCCGGCTATACGCGCGGTAATATTCCACCGGGAAGCAGCCTGGTGCTGGAACGCTGGCGGGACCGAAATACGCATCAGCGCTACCTGCGCCTCTATTTTCAGGCACAAAGTCTGGATGGCCTGCGTCAGTTGCAACCGGTGAGCGACAGCCATCCCCTGTTGCGTCAGGAATGGCGGCAACCCGGATGCAAAATTACAGCGGTCGGAACACTTTGCCCGTTACAGGCGGCCGTTACGCAGTTGGGTAAGCAGACAGATAACAGCGCGCGCGTTCCGGTCAGCATGATATTGCCGTCTTCGGACGGATAACGTACGCGGCCCGGACGATTTCGCCGGGCGTAGCGCTGGCCTTTGTCTTATTTTACGGCAACTTATTTAATGGCGGCGCGTTTTGCATTAGCATGATTTCGTCAATCATCCCTCTATTTGTTTCATTTGCCATATCTGTTTTCGGCGAGTCATTTCGCCGATTTTATTTTGCCTTACCGCCAATCCTGTGTTGTCCCAACCCGTTGATATCCGGACTGGGACAAATCAACCGCGTTATTTACGCACCAGCTTATAGCCCAGCAGCAGTACCACAATCCATACCATCCCGACATACAGTGAAATGCGGGTGTCCGGGAAGTAGCCGATCAGGCCAATAATAAAACACAGAAATGCCACGCCAAAGCCTGCTGTCCAGCTTCCGCCAGGCAACGCAAAGGTTAACCCACGGGCGGCGGCTTTGCCGATCTTGCGTCGAAACGCCATCTGTGACAGCAGAATCATGATCCAAACCCAGACGGTGGCAAAAGTCGCCAGCGAGGCGATAACCAGGAAGACTTTTTCTGGCATCAGGTAGTTGAGGTACACCGCAATCAGCATGGCAAACATCATCACCACCACCGTTACCCAGGGAATACCGCGCGAAGAGACCTTCATAAACATTTTGGGTGCATGGCCCTGCTGTGCCATGCCATGCAGCATACGTCCCACGCCAAACACATCGCTGTTGATCGCCGACAGCGAGGCCGTCAGCACCACAAAGTTCAGGATAGACGCTGCCGCCGCAATCCCCATATGCTGGAATGTCAGAACAAACGGGCTGCCGTTGGTGCCCACCTGATTCCAGGGATAAATCGACATAATGACAAACAGCGTACCCACATAAAAAACCAGAATACGCATCGGGACGGAGTTGATAGCGCGCGGGATAGAGGTGGCCGGATCGTTGGCTTCACCCGCCGTGATACCGATGATTTCAATGCCACCGTAGGCAAACATCACCATCTGTAGCGACAGCAGCATTCCCACGAGACCGTGCGCAAAAAAGCCGCCATTGGTCCACAGGTTATGAATGCCGGTGGGCTGGCCACCGTTGCCGATCCCCCAGATGATCATGCCAAACCCGGCAAGGATCATCACAACGATGGTGGCGACCTTGAAGAAGGAGAACCAAAACTCCACTTCACCAAACACCTTCACGCTCATTAAATTGATCGCGCCGATGATCAGCACCACGCTGAGCACCCAGATCCAGTGCGGCACCTCCGGAAACCAGACGCCCATATAAATACCGAACGCCGTTACGTCCGCGATAGCCACGATCAGAATTTCAAAGCAGTAGGTCCAGCCGGTGATGTAGCCCGCCAGCGGACCAAGATAATCCTGCGCATAGCGGGAAAACGAGCTGGCCTGCGGGTTGTTGACCGACATCTCACCCAGCGCGCGCATGATGATGTACGCCACTGCGCCGCCAATGATATAGGCAAGCAGTACGCTCGGTCCTGCCATCTTGATGGCGTCCGCCGAGCCGTAAAACAGCCCGGTGCCAATCGCCGATCCCAGCGCCATAAAACGGATGTGGCGCGTGCTCAGTCCGCGTTTGAGCTTGTTGGTTTCTTGCATAACAACCTGTACCTGTGAAATGAAAAAACCACGGGCAAGCCCGTGGTTAAAGAAGAATCAATCTTAGCCTTTACGAGTGAACCGACACCTGTTCTGGCCCTTTCAACCGATCGACCAGCGCCACAGCCAGCAACATCACCAGCGATGGCGGCAACCAGGCAAGGCCCTGGTCGGCTAGTGGCAGATGCTGGCTAAATGCGGGTAACGCCTCTTTAAACCCGGTGGTTTTGATGGCGTCAAGGATACCAAATAGCAGGCTGACCAGCATAGTCGGTGCGATGATACGACTGCTTTTGTTCCACCAGTTCAGCGTAAAACTCAGTACGACCAGCACGATACACGGCGGATAAATCGCCGTCAGCACCGGAATGGAAATCTGAATCAGATGGCTCAGCCCCAGGTTAGACACCACCATCGAGAACAGGCCCAGTACAAAGACCAGCGTTTTGTAAGACCAGGGCAGATATTGCGCAAAAAACTCTGCGCAGGCACAGGTCAGGCCCACAGCCGTCACCATACAGGCAATGAAAATCAGTGCGGCCAGGAAGAAGCTGCCCATGTCACCGAAGGTCTGCTGGACGTAAGCATGCAGAATCGCCGCACCGTTGGCATTCTGATCCACTAACGCACCGCTGCCCGCGCCCAGCTTAAACAGGCTGAGATAGACCAGCGTCAAACCGACGCCAGCGATCACCCCAGCTAAAACCGTGTAGCGGCTTAACAGCGCTGCGTTATCAATGCCGCGCGAACGTGCCGCGTTGACGATGACAATGCCGAAGACCATCGCGCCCAGCGTATCCATGGTGAGATAGCCATTCACAAAACCACTGGAAAATGCGGCGCGCTGATAGTCCGCCGTCGCGGGAATCGTTCCGCCCGCCGGCCACAGCAAAGCCGCGACGCCCAGCAGCGTCAGTGCTGCAATTTTCAGCGGGGCCAGAAAATGGCCGACCGTATCCAGCAATTTACCCGGATAGAGGGAAATCACCATTACCAGCGCAAAGTAAATCAGGCTGTAGATAAACAGCGGCAGCGGGCCATCGCCAGTGATAGGTGCAATGCCCACCTCAAATGAGACCGTGGCGGTGCGCGGCGTGGCAAAAAGCGGCCCGACCGCAAGGTAGCAGACCGTTGCCAGCACCACGCCAGCAACTTTGCCAATGGGCGTGCTCAGCGCATCAATACCGCCGCCGACGCGCGCCAGGGCGATAACGGTGATAACAGGTAAGCCCACGGCAGTAAGCAGAAAGCCCACAGCGGCCACCCAGACATGTTCGCCTGACTGAATACCGACCATGGGAGGAAAGATGATGTTACCCGCGCCAACAAACAGGGCAAACGTCATGAAGCCCAGCGCGAGAATGTCTTTAACGGTTAAACGATGTGTCATACGGCCTGTCACTGATGTTGCGATGAAAGATAAGTTTGCGTTGTCCCCTCGCTGCGTTAATACGACGACTTGCCAGACAATAACAGCGCATTATGCGTAGCGTCTGGTTTAGCGCAGGTGATTTGAGCTGCTTTTTTTCTGTTCACAGAGGGATAAATCGACAACGGCGGTAAGTAAAACGTTTATAGCGGAGAAAGGCAATACAGGATCGGAAAACCAGAGGCTTATTTCGCAATTTAAACCAATATCAGAGGATCACATCAATATTCGCAGAAAGTGCATCAGATGATGTGCTTTAAAAATAAACAGGCGATGGGAAATATCAGCATACATGCGGGTTTTTGTGCACAAGTGGCGCATGTATTGCGCCACGTTGCACACATTCAGCGATTACCACACCTGGCTGGCGACATCCACTACCAGACGAATCTTCTGCCACTGTTGCTCTTCGGTCAGGCTGTTGCCCTCTTCCGTTGAGGCAAATCCACACTGCGGGCTGAGGCAAATCTGGTCGAGGCTGATGTACTGCGTCGCTTCCTGTAAACGCGCTTTTACCTGCGCGGCGTCTTCCAGTTCACCGACCTTGGTGGTAATTAAACCCAGTACCGCCTTCTGGTGGCCAGGCTTGATGAAACGCAGCGGTTCGAAGCCGCCAGAACGGTGATTGTCATATTCAAGGAAAAACGCATCCACATTCACGGAACCGAACAGGATTTCAGCCACCGGCTCGTAGCCCCCTTCAGAAATCCAGGTCGAGCGGAAATTGCCACGGCACACATGCAGACCGACGGTCAGGTCGGCCGGTTTGCCTTCTAACGCCTTGTTCAGTACACGCGCATAGGTGCGGGCCAACTGCTCGGGATCGTCGCCGCGCTCACGGATCTCACGCTTTTGATCCTCTGAACAGAGATAAGCCCAGACGGTATCGTCCAGTTGTAAATAGCGACAGCCTGCATCGTAAAAGGCTTTAATCGCCTCTTTGTAGGTCTGCGCCAGATCGTCAAAGTACACATCCAGATCGGGGTAAACCTTAGCGTCGATCACTTTACGTCCGCCGCGAAAATGCAGCACGCTTGGGCTGGGGATGGTCATTTTTGCCACCGCATCTCCCGCTACGCTCTGCAGGAAGCGGAAATGCGCCAGCATTGGATGCCCATCAAAACCCAGCTTGCCGGTAATTTTTACGCCGTGCGCTTTGGTCTGAACACCGTTGAACTGAATGCCCTGATCCGCTTCATAGTGTTCAACGCCTTTCAGGCCGTAGAAAAAGTCAAAGTGCCACCAGCCACGACGAAATTCCCCGTCGGTAACAACCTGAAGGCCATTTTCACGCTGCTTCGCCACCACGTCACGAATCGCTTCATTTTCAACATCACGCAGTTCGTCAGCGCTGATCTCGCCCGCATGAAATTTTTCACGAGCCTGCTTAATGGCGACGGGACGAAGGAAGCTGCCAACAGTATCGGCACGAAACGGGGCGGTTTGTCTTTGCATAATGACTCCTGATCACCCGCCAGATCAGTAGATAATTTCGGGCGGGAATAGTTACACAATGTAATTTTAGCCTTCCAGATGGCTAAACGTCTGAATGCAGATTGTCATGTGACCGGCTTCTGCGCAAACGAAAAAAATTCACTGGGGATGAAAAAGATTCATGTTGCGGCGCAAAGAGCGGATTTCGCGGTCGTCCTTTTACGCATCAGCATTCTTACCCGGCGCAACTGACGCTATGGACGCTATGGACGCTATGGACGCTATGGACGCTGTGGACGCTGTGGACGCTGTGGACGCTGTGGACGCTGAACAGCATAGCCAGGATGTAGCCCGCGCACAGGGTACGCGGCTAAAACGGAGAATGTTCTTTATCAAGGATGCCTGGTGATCCTTGGGTTCTGCACAGTCAGGAAAGCCTACTGGAGAGCCTTACGCGCCCCGGCCATTTGCGTCTCAGACAGCGGCAGATAACCCGCTTCACTCACGCGCTGCTGGCCCGCTTCAGACAGCACCTGTTGTAAAAAAGCGGCTAACAGCGGCGGCAAGGGCTTACCGGGGGCTTTATTCACATACAGATAGAGCGGGCGCGCCCAGGGATAGCGACCACTGCGGATAGAATCCGGATCGGGTGCAACCGCCTCGCCGCTTTTTGTCATCACCGGCAGCAGTTTTACTCCGCTCAGGTGAAAACCAAAACTGGCATAGCCAATGCTGCGCAGATCGCCGGCGACGGCCTGAACCACCGCCGCCGATCCGGGAAATTCCGCCACGTCGTTGCGAAAATCGCCCTGGCACAGTGCCTGCTGTTTGAAGAATCCCCATGTTCCGGAGGCCGAGTTGCGGCCATAACGCTGGATAGCGCGCTGCTGCCACTCTGCCTGATGCAGGCCCAGATCGCCCCAGCGCTCAGGCACCTGCTGCGCGCCACAGAGACGGGTGACAGAGAACAGGGCATCAAGCTGGCGGGGATCGACAGACTGCAGCGGATTGCGCTGATTCACCACCACCACCAGCGCGTCCATCGCAACCGGTACTGCCAGCGGAGGATAACCATATCGCGCCTCAAATGCCTGGCGCTCATCCGCCTGCATGGGCCGGCTCATGGCCCCAATCTGGACGCTACCGGCGGTGAGCGCGGTGGGCGCGGTTGACGAGCCCGATGCCTGGACCTGGACGTTTACGCCGGGCGACTGACGGCTAAAGTCATCGCCCCATAAGGTCATCAGGTAGCCGAGCGTGTCCGAGCCTGCGCTGCTCAGATTGCCTGAAAGCATAACAGGCTGCGCCTGCACCACGGCAGGCAACAGAGAGAAGAACAGCAAAAAAAACGCGCGCATTGTTCCGGTCCGTCAGCAGTTAATGGACGGCATTCTCCTGCATCCCGTTAGTAACAATCAACCGTGGTGCCAGGGTAAACGTAAAACAGGTTTCCTGATGCGGGATGCTGGTGATCTCCAGACGCGCATTATGATGGCTCAGCGCATGCTTCACGATGGCCAGCCCAAGCCCGCTGCCGCCGGTGGCGCGTGAACGCGCTTTGTCCACGCGGTAAAAACGTTCTGTCAGACGTGGGATATGCTCAGAAGCAATGCCGGGGCCGTTATCGCACACCTTGAATACCGCGCCCTGCTTGCTACGTAGCCAGCTGATATCGATGCGCGTGCCCTCTGGCGTATGGTTAACCGCGTTGTAAACGAGGTTGGAAATGGCACTGCGTAATTGCTCATCATTGCCAAACACTTTCAGATGGGGATCGGTATGAAAATGGATAGCGTGACGCCCGCCGCTCAGGGTTTCGGCCTCATGCTGCAATAGCTTAAGCATCACCGGGACATCAACCTTTTCTTTCATGTTGATGACCGGGGCAGCCTCAATACGCGACAGCGTCAGGAGCTGTTTGACCAGGCTATCCATCCGTCGGGTTTGCTCCGACATCGTGTGCAACGCTTTGTCACGTGAGCGCTGATTCATCACAGAGTCGTTCATCATTTCCAGATAGCCCTGAAGCACCGTTAAAGGCGTGCGCAGTTCGTGGCTGACGTTGGCGAAGAAGTTACGCCGTGCTCCCTCAAGCTGATGCATCTGGGTAACATCGCGCGCCACCATTAACCACTGGCCTTCGCTGTAAGGCATGACACGGAATTCCATATGGTGCTGGTTATTCAGCACCAGCGTCAGTGGTTTGTCGAAATCCCGCTGGCGAAGGTAGCGTGAAAACTCAGGATAACGCAGCAGGTTAAGGATATTTTGCCCGTTATCCTCTGGCCAGCGCAGCCCAAGGTGTTGCTGTGCCAGGCCGTTGCACCAGAAAATAGTGCCCTCTTCCGTGGTCAGGATTACGGCGTCAGGCAGCGACTCCGCGCCGCTACGAAAGCGCTTAATCAGATTACCTAACTCGCGCCGCCGCCGCCGGTTGCGCAGTTGCATTTGATACAACCCGTAAAACAGCGGCTCCCAGCTAGCCTGGCCTGAAGGCGGCGTCATCGTGCGATCGAGCCATAACCAGTGAGAAAGGCGCATCAGGTTGTAAAAATGCCACAATAACATGCCGACGACGCTAAGTAACAAGAGCCACGGCAAATAGCCAAATAACAGGCCAAGCACCAGCGCAGGCAGACACGCCAGCACCAGTTCGGACAATAATCTCTTCCAGGAGAGGCGTTCCAGCACGGTTAAAGCTCCGTTTAAAAGCGGGCAGAGAAACGATAGCCTGTTCCGCGTACGGTTTGTACCATGCGATCGTGGCCGGTCAGTTCCAGCGCCTTACGTAAACGACGAATATGAACGTCAACGGTGCGATCTTCAACATAGACGTTGGTGCCCCAGACGTGATTGAGTAGCTGCTCACGGCTGTAAACACGCTCAGGATGGGTCATAAAGAAATGCAGCAGCTTGTACTCTGTCGGCCCCATTTCCAGCGGTGTGGTTTCTGACATCACGCGGTGCGATGACGGGTCCAGGCTCAGGCCCTGCATTTCAATCACGTCTTCAACCGCCATCGGCGAAATACGACGCATAACCGCTTTGATGCGTGCCATCAGCTCTTTAGGCGAAAAGGGTTTAGTGATGTAATCATCAGCCCCGACTTCCAGCCCACGAACCCGATCTTCTTCCTCGCCGCGCGCGGTCAGCATCATAACCGGAATATCGCGCGTCATGGCTTCACGCTTAAGATGTTTAATAAATTGTATGCCGCTACCGCCGGGTAACATCCAGTCCAGCAGGATCAGATCAGGCCAGGGTTCAATCAGCTTGCTGACAGCACTGTCATAATCTTCGGCCTCAATCGGCTGATAATCGTTTTGTTCCAGAACAAAACATAACATCTCACGGATTGGAGCTTCATCTTCCACAACTAAAATGCGCTTAGCCATTATTACTCCTGCAGGTAGGACGGCTTTCACTGATATTTGCGGCGTCATTATGCGTCAGTTTTGTGACAGTTTTATGAAAAAGTTAGCCATAAAAGTCGGCTTGCAACAACCATTTATGACAACATGACGACATGTTTTGTGGCTTTAGTGATAGAGCCAGTATAATTGCCGGGCAAATTGTTATGGCAGGGAGTGTTATGCGCATTATCCACACCGCGGACTGGCACCTGGGGCAGTTCTTTTATAATAAGAGCCGTGCCGCTGAACACCAGGCCTTTCTTGACTGGCTGTTAATCCAGATCGAGCAGCACCAGGTTGATGCCCTGATTGTGGCGGGCGACTTATTCGATACCGGTACGCCGCCCAGTTATGCGCGTGAAATGTTTAACCGCTTCGTGGTGGCATTACAGCCCAGCGGCTGTCAGCTGGTGGTGCTGGCAGGTAATCATGACTCCGTGGCGACGTTAAACGAGTCGCGTGAACTGCTGGCCTGTCTGAATACGCGAGTGGTTGCCACGCCGCAAGAAAATGACGATGTGCTGATGTTGACCACCCGTCAGGGCGAACCCGGCGCGTTACTGTGCGCGATTCCTTACCTGCGTCCGCGCGACATCATGCGCAGCCAGGCCGGTCAGTCGGGGCGGGACAAACAGACGAGTCTACTGGAAGCGATTGCCGCGCATTATCAGCGCAGTTTCGCGGCGGCGCAGGCGCTGAATATGGACCTGCCGATCGTGGCGACCGGCCACCTTACGGCCCTTGGCGTCAGCAAAAGTGATTCGGTGCGTGATATCTACATCGGTACGCTGGACGCCTTCCCTGCCTCGGCATTTCCGCCAGCGGATTACATCGCCCTTGGGCATATTCATCGTGCTCAGCGCGTGGCTAACAGCGACCATATTCGCTACAGCGGTTCCCCTATTCCACTGAGCTTTGACGAGCTGGGCAGCGAAAAGAGTGTGTATCTGCTGACGTTCGGCTCCGCAGGCCTGGAGATCGATGCCCTGCCCATTCCGCTGTTCCAGCCGATGAAGATGCTCAAAGGTTCACTGGCGCAAATCAGCCAGCAGCTAGCCGACTTTTCCCATCCGAGCGGCGAAAAACCGGTCTGGCTGGATATTGAAGTCACGACTCAGGAGTACTTAAGTGACCTGCAGCGCCAGGTGGAAGCCCTGACCGCAGAGTTACCGGTGGAAGTGCTGCTGTTACGGCGCAGTCGTGAACAGCGTCAGCACAGCCTGACGCAAACGGATAATGAAACCCTGAGCGAACTGAATGTTGAAGAGGTTTTTGCCCGGCGTCTGGCACTAAACGATGCGCTTGACGATGAGCAGATTGCCCAGGTGACAACGCTGTTCAGGCAGACGCTGGCCGACCTGGAGGAGAACCCATGAAGATCCTCACGCTGCGATTCAAAAACCTTAATGCGCTGAAAGGGGAATGGTTTATCGACTTTCGCACCGAGCCTTTCGCCAGCAATGGTCTGTTTGCCATTACCGGGGCGACGGGCGCGGGTAAAACCACCCTGCTGGATGCGATCTGTCTGGCGCTGTATCACCAGACGCCGCGCCTGGGCGTGCTCTCTCAGGGGCACAATCCGCTGATGACGCGTGACTGCGCAGAATGCCTGGCTGAAGTCGAATTTGAAATTAAAGGTGAAGCCTGGCGGGCATTCTGGAGCCAGAACCGCGCACGGGGTACGGCAGACGGCAAACTGCAGGCACCGCGCGTCGAGCTGGCACGCTGTGCGGATAACCAGATTGTTGCAGACAAAGTGGGCGACAAACTCAAGCTCACCGAAACGCTCAGTGGCCTGGATTTTGCGCGCTTTACCCGCTCAATGATGCTGTCACAGGGCCAGTTCGCCGCGTTTCTCAATGCCAAAGCCAACGAGCGCGCGGAGTTGCTGGAAGAGCTGACCGGCACGGAGATTTACGGTCTGGTTTCTATGGCCGCGTTCGAGCGCCATAAAGAAGCGAAAAATGCGCTGGATTTGCTGCGCAGCCGGGCGGGCGGGATGGCACTGCTTGATGAGGCGACCCGAACCGGGCTGCAACAGCAGCAAGCTGCACTGACGGAAACCGAGCAGCAACTCAGCCGCCAGCTTGACACCGCTCAGCGCCAGCAGCACTGGCTGCAGCTGGCACAGCAGCTTAGCGCGGACAGTGAGCAGGTGAATGCCGCCCGTCAGGCAGCAGAAACGGCAAGTCAGGCGGCAGAAGCCGATCGCCAGCGCCTGGCCCGAAGTGAACCGGCAGAAAAACTGCGCGGTGCGCTGCAGCAGCGCGACAGCCTGCAGGCTGAACGTCATGAGGTGCAACAGCGTCAGCAGCAGGTCAATCAGCAGATGCAGGCCACGGCAAATGAGCAGCAGCAGTTGCAGCAGCGCTATCAGGAAATGGAAACGGCCCGCGAGCAGGCGCGTCAGCAACAGCGACAGCAGGAAACCCTGTTGACCGAACAGGTCATCCCGCTCGATCAGGCGCTTTCCGCCTTAGCACAGCAAATCCAGCAGTTGCAGCATGAAACGGGTCAGCAGCAGGCAGGCTGCGCGCAGCGCGAACAGGCGATGCAAGCCGAGCGACGCCAGGTGAGCGATCTGCAACAGGCGATGACCCAGCAGCAGACTCTTCGACAGCAGCTTGCAGAGCTGGCGTTGTGGGGCGAAAACCTGCCACTGTGGCAGGACCGCTTTGCTCAGCTGGCACGGTATGAAACCGAACAGGTGGCGTCAGCGCAACAGGTGCAGCAACAGCAACAGCAAATTCATCGATGCCAACAGCAGATTGAACAGCTCGGGCAGCAACTGGCGCCCCTGAATCAGGCCGGGCAGCAGTCTCAGCACGCATTATCTGAAGCTGAGCAAGCGCTAACTTCGCTACAGAAAGCCCATCCTCCCGAAGCAATACGTCAGACGTTAAAGCAGTTAAATCAGCAGCGTGACGCACGTCAGACGCTGACGTTACTGGCTACCCAGTGGCAGCCGCTGCATCAACAGCGTGGTCAGTATGAAAAACGACGCCAGGATCTTGAAAAAGCCAGCCTGCAGGCTGAGGCAGAATTACTGACGCTGCGGGAAACATGGAAACGGGAAAAACAGCAGCTCACCGACGTGGAGAAAATTTGCCAGCTCGAAAGCCACATTGCCGACCTGGAGGAGCATCGGGCGCGGCTGGAGGCCGGACAACCCTGTCCTCTGTGTGGCTCCTGCGAACATCCTGCGGTTGAAACCTACCGTGCTCTGGAAGTCAGTGCCAACCAACAGCGAAAAGCTGACCTGCAAAAGCAGGTAGAGGCACTGAGTGAAACCGGTACGGCAAAAAAAGAGCAGATAAAACACCTGAAGGTGCAGCAGCAGTCTCTGCAGGACGAAATCGCCAGTTTAACGCAGCAACTTGATGGGTTAGCCCAGCGCTGGCAGGCCTTGAGCAGTGAGCTTGCGCTTACCTTCACGCTGAACGATGCCGAAGAACTCGCCAACTGGCAGCAGGCCCAGCGCCATCAGGAACAGGCATTAACTGCACAGGTCGAGACGCTGGAAAGCGCAGAACGGGCTTATCAGGAGGCAAAAGAGCGGCATCTGCAGCAGCAGCAAGCGTTACAGAAGCATCAGCAAACGATCCAGTTGACCCAACAGCAGCTGGAGAATGAGCAACAGGCATTGCTACGCTTACAGCAGCACCAACAGCAGGCCCAGGCGAGTGCTCAGCAGCTTCAGGAAACGCTGAATCAGCAGTTCAAAGACTATCACCTGGCGTTGCCTGACAGCGCCCAGCGCGAAAGCTGGCTGGCGGAGCAGCAACAGCGCTGGCGGCGCTGGCAGGAAAGTGAGCGGTTGCTTGCTAACTTACAGCCTCAGTTGGCACGTGCGGAAAGCCAGGCAGAAGCCCTGCAACAACAGTTGCAGCTTGAACAGCAACGTCTGACTCAGCTACAGCAGCAGCTCGCCACACTGAATCAGCAGTACAAGGAAAAATGCCAGCAGCGCGCGGCGCTGTTTGGCGATCGCGAGGTTACCCAGGCCCGTCAGCAAATGCAGGAAAGTGTCGATGGTCACGAGATGCTGTTGACGCAGCAACGTGAGCGGCTGCAGCAGTCTCAGGCAGAGGTCAGCCGTCTTACCGGTCAACTGACGCTACTGGAAAGCCAGCTGCATACATTGAGCACACGGTTAACCGAGGCTGAGCAGCGCTTCAGTGCCGCACTGGCGGCGGCCGATTTCCCGGACGAGGCGAGCCTGCGGGCCGCACTGCTGGACGAGCAGGAAGCGCACCAACTGCGCCAGCGACTGCAGCAGATTGATCAGCATCTGCTCCATCAACAGTCACGTCTGGCAGAGTTGCAACAGCGGCTGGCTGCCCACCAGCAGGCGAAACCCGATAATATGCCCGACTCCGCCGATGTGCTGGCTGCACAGCTGGAAAACTTACGGCTGTCACTCAGGGATAACGCCAGTCAGCAGGGGCAGTTGCAGCAGCAGTTACAAAGTGATGCCAGCCTGCGGACGCAACAGCAAACCTTACTGGCGCAGATTGCTCAGGATGAAACCGAGCTGGCGCAGTGGGCCTTGCTTAACGAGTTGATTGGCTCGGCAACCGGCGATAAATTCCGACGCTTTGCGCAGGGATTAACGCTTGATCACCTGGTAGCCCTGGCTAACCGCCAGCTGGATCGCCTGCATGGACGCTATCTTTTACAGCGCCGTGCTATCGATGCGCTGGAGCTGGACGTGGTGGATACCTGGCAGGCGGACAGCGCGCGGGATACGCGTACGCTGTCGGGTGGAGAAAGCTTTCTGGTGAGCCTGGCGCTGGCACTCGCGCTGTCCGATCTGGTTAGCCATAAAACGCGTATCGAATCGTTATTTCTTGATGAAGGCTTCGGTACGCTGGATGCGGAAACGCTGGATACCGCGCTGGATGCACTGGATGCACTCAACGCCAGTGGAAAAACCATTGGCGTCATCAGCCATGTTGAGGCGATGAAAGAGCGTATTCCCGTGCAAATTAAAGTACGTAAAATGAATGGGCTGGGTTACAGCAAGCTGGAATTGCCCGGTCTGTAAGAGGTAATGCATGTTGAGATGTACAGGATTTATTGCGGCGACGATGCTGCTGTTAGCAGGATGCAGTCATCATCCTGAGGCGAAAGAAGCGCGCTGCACGGCCGATCTGTCTCAGGCACAGTGCCAGGACGTGAACCGTTATATTCATCAGATCAATGCGTTGGTCATGCGCAATTTTCACGATGCGCCAAAATATGCGGGCCAGCGCTGCCTGGTGACGGCACAGCGTCGCCCGGACGGACGCTATAACGTGATGCGCACGGAAGGAAACGAGTCGCTGTGTCTGAAAGCCTGGCAGAGCGTCAGTAGCGCACGCGATATGCCTTTACCCCCGCAGGGCGCACCGCAGCAAATCGTGTTTGCTTTCGCCCCGGTTCGCTAAGCCAGCAGAGAGTGCCCCTGGGCATCCCACAGTCAGTTGCACAAAGTCACCGCTTGCCTGATGCATTTACTCCGGCCACAGCCAGGCAGCCCCGCGCACACCACTTGAATCCCCGTGCATCGCTTTCAGTACCGGGGTTTCACACTCACCGCCGAAAACCCATTTTTTCATCAGCGTTGGCACCGTCTGGTAAAGACGGTCCACGTTGCTCATGCCACCTCCCAGCACGATCACGTCCGGATCAATCAGGTTAACAACCTGAGCCAGGGATTTTGCCAGCCGTATTTCATAGCGGCTCATCGCCAGTGCTGCCACAGGGTCCTGCTGTTCCAGCAGGGTAATAATCTCTGCGCCTTTGCGCGCCACACCGCTTAAACGCTGATAGTCGATGGCAAAACCGGTACCGGAAACAAAGGTTTCAATGCAGCCCTGCTGTCCGCAATAGCAAGGCACTTCAGCGCGGTAACGCAGTTCATCTTCATCCATCCACGGCAGAGGATTATGGCCCCACTCGCCTGCATTGCCGTTGCCGCCAATGCGCGACGCGCCGTTTATCGCCACGCCCGCGCCCGATCCTGTCCCGATGATGACGCCAAACACCAGTCCCTGCCCTGCGCCGGCACCATCGACCGCTTCGGACACGGCCAGGCAATTCGCGTCATTGGCGATGCGGATGTCACGATTCAGCGCCTGCGCCAAATCTTTGTCCAGCGGCTGCCCGTTAAGCCAGGTGGAGTTGGCATTTTTCACCCGCTGCGTGTAAGGCGAGATCGTCCCCGGAATACCCAAGCCTACCGTCCCGGTTTGCCCGGTCTTTTCTTCGGCCAGACGCACCAAATCAACGATAGCCTGTACGGTCGCCGGGTAGTCGTTGCGCGGCGTGGAAATTCGATGACGAAACAGCGCGTTCCCCTCGCTGGACAGCGCAATGACTTCCGTTTTGGTGCCGCCCAAATCAATGCCTATACGCACAGTTTATTCCTCATTATTCGTTAAGGTGTTTTCTACACTAAAAGGCGATTGCCTGAAAGGCAATGAAACCGCTCCGATGTTTCGCTATCATGCGCACACTTAGTGAGATTTGTGCGCCCGATCGCGCCACGGTAAGGAATCCCGATGTTGTGGTTTAAAAATATGATGGTTTATCGTCTGAATCGTGACATTCCTTTGTCCGCAGACGAAATGGAAAAACAGCTGGATGCGTTCACCTTCTCTCCCTGCGGCAGTCAGGACATGAGCAAGACCGGTTGGGTGTCCCCGATGGGCAATCGCAGCGATGCACTGACCCATGTGAACAACGGTCAAATTGTCATTTGCGCGCGCAAAGAAGAAAAAATCCTGCCTTCTCCGGTTGTGAAGCAGGCGCTGGAAGCCAAAATCGACAAGCTCGAAGCAGAACAGAGCCGCAAGCTGAAAAAGACGGAAAAAGATTCGCTAAAAGATGAAGTGCTGCACAGCCTGTTACCGCGCGCATTCAGTCGTTTTAGTCAGACGTATCTGTGGATCGACACCGTCAACAACCTGATCATGGTGGACTGCGCCAGTGCGAAAAAAGCGGAAGATACGCTGGCCCTGCTGCGTAAAAGCCTGGGATCGTTACCGGTTGTGCCCTTGACGCTGGAAAGCCCGATTGAACTTACCCTGACCGAATGGGTGCGTTCTGGTGATGTGCCTGCCGGTTTTGCCCTGATGGATGAAGCCGAGCTTAAGGCCATTCTGGAAGATGGTGGTGTGATTCGCTGCAAGAAACAGGATCTGGTGTGCGATGAAATTGCCAACCACATTGAAGCCGGCAAGCTGGTGACCAAACTGGCGCTCGACTGGCAGGAGCGTATTCAGTTCGTGTTATCCGACGACGGTTCGGTGAAACGCCTGAAGTTCAGCGATACCTTGCGTGACCAGAACGATGATATTGACCGGGAAGATTTTGCGCAGCGTTTTGATGCAGACTTTATCCTGATGACCAGCGAACTGGCCGCCCTGACCAGCAATCTGGTTGAAGCCTTAGGTGGCGAAGCCCAGCGTTAAAACAATCGGCCGCAGGAAACATGCGGCCGTTTTATTAGTCTTTCAGATAGCGGCAAAGATAAGCGCTTGGCTCGCCTATCTGCAGATGAAACTCGCTGTGACCCGGTACGTTAAACACCGACCCCGCCTCAAACCATGCCCACTGTGTTTCACCCGGCAGCAACACTTTCATCGAGCCGCTGACCACGGTCATCTCTTCCGGCTGGGCCGTTCCAAACGTGTATTCGCCTTCAGCCATGACACCAATGCTGGCACGACCGGTGCTCGCACTGTCAAAACCGATGGATTTAACTTTTCCGTCAAAATACTCACTAACATTGAGCATAATACTTCCTCACAGCACATTAAGGTGTCTGGCAGTGTAGAAGGGAACTTGCTGATCTGTCACGTGAAATAGTGAGTGATTGTGATCCTCACGCGGCGAAGGCTGGCAGAAGAAAAAAAGCAGGACCGATGGCATCCTTGCCAGAGCGACGGCTTACTCTTTTTCGACGTCTTCATAACGCGCTTTTGCGTCATGCGCTTCCTGCTCAGAGTCGTGCTCACTGATTAACGAGTCAGGCTTAGGATGATCGGCCCGCAGTTGCCAGGACATGACTTTTTTGCCTTCGGGGCCTTTTTCGACAGTCACAACGCGCGCTTCTCGGGGGTAAGGAGGTCTTGTCGGCATAATGTGTCCCTCTTGGCTGAATGACATTCCACACGACAGGCGACCGCCTGTCATGGGTTAAGTATAGTCAAAACGGCGGAAATGGCGGCCAAAGGGGGATAAATCTGAGGGTTAGCTGGCACGCGCCAGGGATAACGACTGCAGTATCTGCTCAACAACGCGTTCTGGCGCTTGCATGGCATTCACCTCATGATGGGCGGCAGCCTGATACAGATGGGCGCGGGCGCGCAGCACCTCACTCATTTCTTCAGCGATGGGACGCCCGGTTAAGGTCGGTCGCTGAGCGGCTTCCGGCTGGCTTTCCAGACGCCGGGCCAGAATATCAGGCGGTGCACTTAACCAGATCACCTGACCGTGCTCACGCATATACCGCCGGTTACCTTCTGCCAGTACCATTCCGCCGCCCGTGGCGATAATGGTTGAGGGCGCAGTCACGGCTTTAAGTGAGTCGGTTTCACGTGCACGAAAGCTTTCCCATCCTTCCGCCGCCACAATTTCCGCCACGGTACGTTGGGTCGTGAATTGCAGGTGATGATCGGTATCACGAAACGCGTAACCCAGAGCCTGAGACAGGGCTTCACCAATGGTGGTTTTTCCGCATCCGCGCGCACCGATCAAAAAAATGGACAAAGACATCAGGGCAGTTCCTCCGCCGCGCAGCCCATCACAGCTGCTGGTTAGGCTCAATAATAGGACGCATCATAGCGGGAATTTATTTCGCGCTCTACTCATTGAGCGTATTTTACGCATGATTGCGCCCTGCTCTCCGACAACACAATGAATTACAGGCAGTTACCCATGCACATTTTGTGCATTAGGCAAAAAAGTTTACGTCAGCAACATTTGCTTACCGCCACGAATTTACATTGCGGCTCATCGCCCCCATATACTGTTAACAGTCGCAACCGGAGAGTCATCATGCAACGCGAAGAACAACAACTGATTGAAAATCTGTTTAGCCGTTTGAAACAAGCTGAAAGCCAGACTGCGGCACGCGATGCTGCAGCCGAACAACTGATCAAACAACACCTGCAGGAGCAACCAGGTGCGCCCTACTATATGGCTCAGGCCATTTTGATTCAGGAAGCGGCACTTAAAAAACTGAATGAGCGGGTTCAGGAGCTGGAAAGTCGTCTTGCTCAGCAACAGGCGCAACAGCAGCAGCAGCCCAAGAGCAGCGGTGGATTTTTATCCAGCCTGTTTGGCGGAGGCAGCCAGCAGCCCCAACCGGCTCAGCAGCAGCCTCAGTGGAACAGCGCGCCGCAGCAGCCACCTCAACCACAACAGCCTTATGCCAGCGCTCCTGCGCCACGCGGCAGCGGTTTCTTGGGTGGTGCACTGCAAACCGCAGTGGGCGTGGCAGGTGGCGTGGTCATGGCCGACATGCTGACCAGCATGTTCCATCAGTCGCAGCCGCAGGAAATCGTCAACATCATTAATGAGCAGCCGCCGCTGCCCCAGGTAGACGACAGCCTCAATACCTTTAACGGCGGCAACGATCAGTCGTTTCTCGATCAGGGCACCGGCGCCGATAATCAGTCATTCCTTGATCAAAGTAACGGCTGGAGTGATACCTATGCCGACAACGGCGACCTGAATGATTTTGGCGGCAATGATTACGACGATGACGACAGTTTCGTCTGATTCAGCGTTGCCGTTGTCTGAGCCAGCTGTCGAGTTCATTGGCAAACTGCTGGCGGTCCCGCGGGCTCATGGCGGCGGGACCGCCTGTCTGTACGCCGCTGGCACGCATGGTGTCCATAAAATCACGCATCGTCAGCCGCTCGCGTATGGTCGCGGGAGAGTAACGCTCACCGCGTGGATTGAGCGCCGCCGCGCCTTTTTCAATCACCTCTGCGGCCAACGGAATATCCGCCGTAATCACTAAATCCCCGACCTGCACACGTTTCACAATTTCATTGTCTGCGACATCAAACCCGGCCGGCACCTGTAGCGTTCGCAGCCAGGGCGACGGCGGCACACGTAAAAACTGATTCGCGACAAACGTCACCATGGTTTGCGTTCTGTCCGCTGCCCGATACAGCACGTCTTTAATGACGTTGGGGCAGGCGTCCGCATCGACCCAGATAAACATGGTTGTTCCTTCTGCTGGAAAATAGCGACGATGGTAACCTGGTTTCCAAAAGGGGGTTAAGTAAAATTCCCCGCGCCCTCAGGGTTGAGATTATCTCTGCTTTGGCGCGTAAGCCAGACTGCCAGCGCTTGCCCTGCCCACCAAAACACGCTGACTTTGCCGGGCCTGACTCGCGGAACCCCATGCTGTAGCCGCTTGCGAGCACTCCCGCATGCGGGGCAGGATCGCGGTGATAGCGTTCGGCTTTCCTGCCCGCCCGCCGCCGGGTGCCAGTGCCTGTCTGTGACCGCTAACTTGTTATTAATCCTGTCTGCAGTAAGCTACATCGTTGATAAAGGCGAAACAGTAACAGTTAAGGAGACGGTGATGCTGGACAAGACAATCGGATTTATTGGCGGTGGCAACATGGCAAAGGCCATCATTGGCGGGCTGATAAACAGCGGACAAATTACACCGTCGGCTATCTGGATTTACGATCGCAAACCAGACACCAATCAGCAAATGGCCGAGCAGTACGGTATTAATGCCGCGGAAAGTGCAGAGGCCCTGGCCCAGCATGTGGATATTCTGTTTGGCGCGGTTAAACCGAATGTCATCCTCAAAGTCCTGAAAGAACTGGCTAACAGCCTGAAGAAAGACGCATTGGTCGTTTCTATTGCCGCCGGCGTCACGCTGGATAATCTGGCCTCCGTGCTGGGCCACGATCGTAAAATCATTCGGGCGATGCCGAACACACCTTCTCTGGTGGGCGAAGGCATGACCTCAGTCACGCCCAACGTTCTGGTTGAACAGAACGAAACCGATGAAGTGGTCGCCATATTTGAGAGCTTTGGTCAGGCGGCGGTGGTCGATGAATACCTGATTCACTCGGTGGTGGGCGTCAGTGGTTCCGCCCCGGCTTACGTGTTTATGTTTATCGAAGCCATGGCCGATGCTGCCGTCGCGGGCGGTATGCCACGCGCGCAGGCTTACCGCTTTGCCGCCCAGGCCGTGAAAGGGTCCGCGCAGATGGTACTGGAAACGGGCAAACATCCCGCCGAGTTAAAAGATATGGTCTGTTCGCCCGGTGGCACCACGATTGAAGCGGTAAAAGTGCTGGAAGAAAAAGGCTTTCGTTCCGCCGTGATAGAAGCCATGCAACAGTGCATGGCGAAGTCGGACAAGCTGAGCCGCAGTTAAATCTGGCGCGTCTGGCAAACATGCCGTTTGCCAGACCATCTCGCAGGCCTGCTATTCTGCAGAACGCTGGGCCTGATACAGCTCAAGTGCCTGTTTTATTGTCATCGGTTGCTGCATCTTTTCAACAAGCGCCGCCGTCAGCGTGTACATTCCGCACGAGAAAACCGCCGCCAGCTTCCCCTCTTTGCCATAAAAGGCCATAAAGACCTTATCTTCCAGCGATCCCACCTGCTGGTAGTCGTCCCAGTCGGTAGCATGACCTAAATATTCATAGCGGGTACCGTAATGCGCGGTCCAGAAAAACGGAACGCGGTCATAGTGATGAACATTCCCCATCATGTTCATCGCCGCAGTCTGGCCCTGCTGCTCTGCTACGCGGAAATGCTCGATGCGAAGCGGCCCCTGCGCGGAGGGATAGGTCGCGATATCACCCGCCAGCCAGACGTTTTCTGCTACGCGCAGTTGCTCGTCGGTTTGCAGGCTACCGTCCTCCACTAACGGCAGATCGTGAATAAACGACGTGGCCGGTTTAACGCCGGTGGCGAACAGTACCACGTCGGCGGCAATCTGCTGACCGGATTTCAGCCGAACGCTGGTGACGTGGTTTTCACCCTGAAGCGACGCGGCTTCACCTTCCACAAACTTCACGCCATTCGCCTGATGCAATTCATAAAAATAACGACCGACCGCCTCACCAAACTGTTTTGCAAAGGGTAATGGATTGCGGGCGATAACGGTCACGTCGACATCACGGTTGCGCAGTGATGAGGCCAGTTCCATGCCAATAAAGCTGTTGCCGACAATGACAATCTGCTGGCTTTGATCGACCGCCTGTAGCAGTGCTGCCGTGTGCTGCTTGTTACGCAGAACATGCACACCGGCTAAATCAGCGCCAGCCAGTTCAGGTTTCACAGGTTCTGCGCCCGTTGCGATTAATAATTTGTCGAACTGCAATGTATTGCCGTCGGCAAACACCAGGCGATGCTGTTGATTATCGACCCGCTCAACCCGCTTCTGAATACGCTCGACGTGATCCAGTACGTCACTGCCAAGCAGCGACGGTACATCGTCAATATCCATTTTTCCAGACGGCACAAATTTCGTTAGCGCCGTACGGTCGTAAGGGGCTTCCGGCTCACGCTCCACCAGCACCAGACGGCCTTTGAAACCATCGTGACGTAATCGCCACAGCGCCGCGCTCCCGGCCGCGCCTCCGCCCAGCACCACAAAGACCGGTTCTGTCGCACCGCTGCCCATGGGAGAAGCCGGTGACATCGCTTTGGGGTTAACCAGAACATTGTCATTTTCGATTCGCAGGGGATACTGTTTCAGGTCAGCCAACGCCAACGGCTCACACATTTTACCGCTGCTCAGTTCAAATGCCGCTTTATGCCAGGGGCAGATAAGCCTGTCGCCACAGATGGCACCCTGCTCAAGCGGCGCACCTGCGTGAGGGCATTTGGCCTGAAAAGCCTGGACGCTGTCACCCTCGCGGATCAGTAACAGCTCCGTTTCACCGAGCTTCTTTTTGACTGGCTGACGTTGCGGTAAATTCTTGAGAGCAACAACAAATTGATAGTTCACGACATGGCTCCTTTTCCGACCGTCACTGTTGAAAGCGCAGCGCATAATCACAGGCTACGCAATCCCTTATAAACAGTAAGTGTGGCAAAGGATCGCAGAGGCTTAGGTCCTGATGTCGATTTTTTTGGCTAACGGCCTGTTTAATCAGCCATTAAAAGTGTGACCGGCATGTAGGGCGGGGAACAGAATGAAGCGGCCACCGAAATGGCCGACATCGTATTAGCTTTTCTTGAGGCACTGACTCATGAAGGTTTTACGCGCATCGCCAGCCAGCTTTTTATCACCGGCCTGCAGGTTACAGGTTTTCATTTTTATCTGTTGTGGCGACATGTCAGCCACTTTGCTGTCTTTTTTCAGGCAATCGCTCATAAATTGCTTACGCACATCGCCTTTTAGCGCTTGCGAACTGGCATGTTGATTACACATGGCCATTTTTTGCTGCTGCGGCGTTTTATCGGCTGCACTGACATTGCTGCTCATCAGCATTCCCGCTAACACCATCATCATAAAACTGCCTTTCATTGTCTTTACTCCATTGTGATGAAGACACTATTCAGTCTGGCACGCGACAGGCAACGTCGATCACTTTTGCCCAGGAATAAGGCAGGGATCGCACTTTTACAGATAGAAAAAGGGGATTCAGGCAGAGGGGCGCTTAAGTAAGCGACTGACATAATGTTTTAACAAGGCACCATTTTGCTCATGGTTATCCACACCGGCATGAACCATGGCCGATTCAATGTTATTAACAATGGACTGATGCTGTTCAGGCGGCATCATGCGCAACATGGCGGTGATGACGATCTCCAGCGCTTCAATCTGCGCCACCTGCTCTTTAGACGCTTCTTCTTTTTCTGCCAGAGTAATCAGTAACTCAGCGATGAGATTTTTCATGCCGATGCCCCTTCAGCCAGGTGCAGAAAAAAATATCACCCGTCGGAATAAAAAAAAAGGAATTTTTCATTGGGTTTATCAGGCGGTTAAAATAATCAGCCGGCTGCGATGTTATGTTATTTCATTTATTGAATCGCGAAACCGCTTATCTACTCGAAACCCAAGGCATGACTATTTTATTTTGATGACACCGATATGAAAGATGCAATATTTCCGCTTCAACAATTAGGGTTCTTTTTACGCGAAAATATAATCGAAACGTTTTTCAGGGAACAGATAATACGTCCCCGCGAGGCCAGCATCCCTCAGCTTTTCATGCTCTCTTGCTCCCACTCTGCTCACGCCGTCAATGCACAGGCGATCGCGAAAAACACATTTTGCCGCCACGGATTTACCTGACCTGAAGCGCGTCTCAACGCACGCGTTTGACGACCGATGATGAGCTTAAAAAAACTTATTATTCAAAGGAATAAAATCCTACACGCTCTCATAACATGTCGTCATTATTCAAAAACCATTCATCACATTTGAAAAATATTGCAGGTTGTTACTGACAAGTCCTGATGACCGACCTATGTTTAAAAAACCGCCAGTTTCGTGCGGTACGTGGGCTGTTCTGACCCGCGTAATGCTCCCGATAAAACTGCCACCGTTCTTTTTGGGAGCCACTAACTCAGTTGACTCTGCCTGCTGCGCATCTCTGCATCGGGCGGGCTGTCTGTTCGCGGAGAGGGAGAATGAGAGTGCAACCTAACAGCGCCAGCCGTGCTATCACCGATTACTTCAACAGCCCGGACTGGAATGTTCCGCCCGAGTCCGATCTGCTGGCCGTGATAATGCGGGAACTGATGGAAGCCGGTCAGCCAACCACCAATAAGGCCGTTATCGCGCGCGTCATCAATAAGCTGGAATTTGAAGGGGATGAGCAGCGACTGCAACGCTATCGCGCCCTGCTGGACCGGCTGATGGAAACGCGGCCACGTGAGTGAGCCGCATTCCGGTTACTTAACCCATCGGAGCTGATTGGCTTCGCTTACGCTGGCCCGACCGCTGCTGCGCTGAAACAGGCAAAGCTCTCGTCCACGCCGGTTTTTCATCTGTTGCTGTGGATAATGCCCTTCGAGCAGTAACGCGCTATAGCCTACGCTGTCGTCATACTCAACCGCCTGCCCCAACACCTTTACCTTGCTTAAGGTGCTGGCATTGATGCACGCCTGGCGCATCACCTGCTGGCTTTGTTGCCATGCGTCAGGGCTGGACGCCAGCGCAAGCGGGCTGACCAGAAGTAAAACTGACAGTGAAATCCGCTGGAGAGGTACCATGCATTGCTCCTTCTTTCGGCCTGAACCAGAAAAAAATTCCCGCCTGAGCGGGAATAAACAAGACGAGCATTGCATATTGAAGTGACGAGGAAATCCTTACCCTGGTGGTTTAACGCTACCGATCACGGTTAGCGCGGCCCGACAGGATACAGGCGCTATCTTCGCCTGACGCCATGACAACTCTATGACAATGCGTTGTTTATTTGACACTTACCCACAATAGACGCGGCTAATATTACCGTTTTTGTCTGCCATAAAGTTCAGGCGAGTGAAATTAAAGTCCATTGTTACCGCAGAATTCCACGGGATGGCGCGCACCTTCTGAGTGAAACGCTGATTATCGATGGCGGACAGCGGCTTACCGACGAAATGTTGATACTGGGACGCACCACAGCTGTCCGCTTGCGCGTCGGGCAGCCTGGCAGCCTGGTCGGGTTGCGTGGCCGACTGGCAGGCCGTAAGCAGTAAGAAACCGGTGGCCATCAGCGCTTTTCCATAGTGATTCACGTGTTTTCTCCTCATCGACGTGTAAAACCTGACGTCGAAGAGTAACAAGCCTGACTGCAGGTATGAACCGTTAAAATCAAACTTACCGCACAATATTAAGCATTAAATGCTGGCTAATAACGCTATTTGTAGATGAATCACAGCTGCTGGCTGAAATCACGATAATAAGCCGCTGAGACAGTCGGCAGATTATTCCTGCGGGAATAACAAAACCGCTCTTTTTTATCGGCGTTGCCGCGTCAATTACCCTGACGGCGATCCGCGTCCGCTAATCTGTCATCACGCCCGATTGACTGTGGGCCTTATTCTCAGGCCAGGCGAATAAGCGCCTGACGCCCGGTTGCAACACCGCAAGGCAATTAGTTAACAAACTGATATTATTCACTTAAAATTCGCACAAACCTGAAACGGTCATAAACGAATAATATTGTGTCGTCCGTTCTCTCGACAGCGATCCGACGCGTTGCTACTATGCGCTTATCGTTGCTGGCTGGGTCGCCTATGAACACCAATTCCGACAGAGTGACGCTGACACTGTTTTATGTCGGCAGCTTTGTTGTCTATTACCTTGTTACCATGCTGATTACCTTGTTCCCTAATTACGGTATCCTGCGTAATGACGGTTTGCTGGTGCCCGTGCTCTGCCTGTTTGAGTTTGCAGTTATCTATCCGCTGTATCGTTTTTACTGCCAGCGTCGCACGGATATTCCCCTGGGGTTTTTACGCTCCGGCCAGACGTTACTGTTTATTGGCGCCCTGTTTATTTTAATGGCGGCACAAACGCAGTATTTACAGCCTGAAGGCTGGCTGGTGGCGCAATCACAACAGGGACGCAGCTCAATGCTTATCCTGTTACTGACCGCCGTGTTGCTGGCCCCCGTATTTGAAGAAGTGATGTTTCGCGGCTTTTTGTTGCAAGGCTTCCTGCTGTGGGCCCCCAACAGCCGCTTTGCCTGCATGCTACTCACTTCCCTGCTGTTTGCGTTGATGCATACTCAGTATGTCCACTGGGAAACGGTGGTGGCGCTGACGCTTTTCTCTTTGCTGCTCTGCTACGCGCGCCTGCGCAGCAATACACTGGCCCTGCCGGTCTTCCTGCATACGTTGAACAACCTGATTGCCATCCTGCCCGCCTGGTATTTCGCCTGACAGGCTTCACTTTTTTATTACCTGTCCTGCAATAACCTGCGAAAAATCAGCTAGTATCGTTTTTTACCCACAGGGATGGATGGTCTGCAAGCCAATGATTACCATGCTGGATGTGGCCCGTAAGGCCGGAGTCTCTAAAGCCACCGTCTCACGCGTGCTGGCCGGAAATCGTTACGTCAGTAAGAGTACGCAACAGAAGGTCTTTCAGGCCATCGCCGAAACCGGTTATCGCCCAAATCTGCTGGCGCGAAGCCTGGCGACCCAAAAATCCCAGAATATTGGCCTCATTGTTACCCATTCACTCTTTAATGGTCCCTACTTCAGCGAACTGCTGTTTCAGGCGGCCACGCTGACCAATAACTATGGTCGGCAGTTAATTCTGGCTGATGGCAAAACCTGCGCTGATGATGAGCGGGCCGCGATTGAGTTTTTGCTCGACCTGCGCTGTGACGCCATCATCATCTATCCCCGCTTTCTGGATACCGAGGCGCTGGATGCCATTATTGAACAGCATGATATTCCCATCATGGTGGTGAACCGCCAGCTTAAGCGCCATCCTGCTCACTGCGTTTGGGCCACGCATCAGCAGAATACGTTTGACGCCACGCGTTATCTGATTGAACGCGGCCACCGCGAGATTGCCTTTATTCGTGGCCTGGCCGGTTCACCGACCGCTGACGCGCGTCTGGCGGGCTATCAGCAGGCGCTGGTCGCGCATGGCATCGCAGATAAAGCCTGCATCGTGCAGGGCGCCTGGACGCCAGCCAGTGGGATGGCGGCGGCAAAACAGCTGCTGGATTCGGGAGTGACCTTTAGCGCGCTGATGGCCAGTAACGATGATATGGCGATTGGTGCCGCGCTGGCTCTCAATGCGGCGGGAAAACGGCTGCCAGAAGATGTCTCACTGCTGGGCTTTGATGATATTCGCATGGCTGAATTTTTCCTGCCGCCGCTCACCACGGTGCATGTGCCGGTCGCGGAGATGATTCAGCACACGTTGGCGCAGCTGGTTGCCATGCTGGAAGGTGAAGCGGTCACGGCCCTGCCGCCATTTAGCGGTCACCTGATCGCGCGCGCATCGGTGACGGACGGCCCTTATAAGCAGTAAAACGCGGCCTCCCTGCCGCGCGACCTCAGTAGTCCACTGACGCGTTCAGCGTGGCTCCATTACTGCGAATCAGCTTTTGGTACCAGAAGAAGCTTTTTTTGCGGTAGCGCGCCAGATCCTTGAGATCTTTCTCATCGCGGTTCACATAAATAAAACCGTAACGCTTGCTGATGCCCTGATGGGTACTCACCAGATCAATTGCCGACCACGGGCAATAACCGAACAGCTCGACGCCATCGGCAATCGCCAGCTGCAACTGAGCGATATGCTCACGCAAATAATCGATGCGGTAATCATCATGCACTTTATTCTCTGCATCCAGGCTGTCAAAAGCTCCTAAACCATTTTCGGTCACGATGAGCGGTAAGGCATAACGCGCATAAATCTGTCGTGCGGTAATGCGGAAGCCGACAGGATCGATATACCAGCCAAACTGGTTTTGTTTCAGATGCGGATTATCGCAACCGACATACACAGACCGGTCAATTCCGGCCATTTGTTGATCGGCATGCGGCCTGCTGTCGGGCGTATTATGCTCTCCTTCAGCGCCTACCGTGGCGGAAGCATAATAGTTAAAAGCGATAAAATCAGGCTTACCGGCGGCGATGATGGCCATATCCCCCGCCTCGATGGTGGGTAGCCAATCTCGCTGCTTCAGAAAAGCCCATACCACGTGGTTGTAGCGCCCGTGAACGGCCAAATCGAGGTAGAGCCAGTTACGGATTGCCGAGAAATTATCAGCTGCCAGCACATCCTCTGGGCGGGAACTCGCGGCATATACGCAAGAGATATTGGGTGCCGGGCCAATTTTCGCCTCAGGCAGCCTTTCATGACAGGCAATCATCGCCTTGGCCTGTGCCAGCATCATGTGATGGTTTTGCTGGTACAGGGTTTTCTGCGGATCGGCGGTACCCGGCGGCAAGGTGCCAATCACGTCCCCTTTCAGGATCATCATGTTCTGTTCATTGATGGTCAGCCAGTAGTTGACCTGGCTGCCATAGCGCTCAAAACAGGTGATGGCAAAACGCTCAAAAGCCGCCACCGTACGGCGAGAAGACCAGCCACCGGCCTGCTGCAGCGCCCAGGGCAGATCGAAGTGATAAAGCGTCACCAGTGGCGTGATGCCCTGTCGGCAGATCGCATCAATCAACTGCTGATAAAAGGCCACGCCCGCCTCATTTAACGGGCCATCGCCGTCGGGATAAAGGCGGCTCCAGGCGATGGAAAAGCGGTAAGTTTTCAGGCCCATCTCCGCCAGCAAGGCGATGTCTTCTTTGAAGCGGTGATAGTGGTCGCTGCAAACGGTAAAGTCCGTGATGTCCTGATGGAACGTTGCTTTGTCGATAACAGATGGCCCTTTGCCATCGCTATTCCATCCGCCCTCAACCTGATAAGCCGAGGTCGACGCGCCCCAGAGAAAGCCTTCTGGAAACGCGGTCACTGTCGAATGTTGCATAACACCTCCTTTTTAGCGTGCGGCTAACTCCCGGCGCAGTTGAATAATTTCTTCCGCCAGCTCGCGGCAGAGCATCGCGTTCATCAGATGATCCTGGGCATGAACCATAATCAGGTTGACCGGGATCTTTCCGCTGCCCTCATCGGCACCGATAAGCTGCGTCTGCGTCTGGTGCGCCGCCTTTGCCGCCGCAGTCGCGGCGCTGAGCAGGCTGTCTGCCTGCTCCCAGTTTTGCAGGCGGGCCGCGCGCAAGGCTTCCATTGAGCAGGATCGCGCTTCGCCCGCCTGGATAATCAGTTCGATGACCGTGCTTTCATCAATTTCCATGCATTACTCCTTTACCGGTTGCGCTGCGGCCAGTTCCTGCTGCAGCAATTGACGCTCGTACATTTTGAAAAACGGGTAGTAAATCAATGTGGCAATCGTCACCAGCAGGGCAATCAACACGATGACGCGCCAGTCCCAGCCGGTTGACCAGGCTGCCCCAATCGGTGCTGGCGTCGTCCAGGGTGCCAGCGAGATCACATGATTGATCAGATTGGTTTTCGTGGCGGTCCAGGCAATGACGGCATTGACTAGCGGGGCAAGAACGAAGGGAATAAACAGAATGGGGTTCATCACCACGGGCGAGCCAAAAATAACCGGTTCGTTGATGTTGAACATGCTGGGCACAATGCTGAGCTTACCAATTGAGCGCAGATGGGCAGACTGACTCCGCAAATAGAGCAGCACCAGCCCCATCGTGGAACCGGAGCCACCAATCACGATAAAAAATTGCCAAAAGGGTTCGATAAACACATGGCTGACAGGCTCGCCTGCGTTCAGCGCCTGCTGATTCAACCCAAGGTTGGTCAACCAGAATGCCTGTAAAATGCCACCGACAATCACGGCGCCGTGAATACCGGCGAACCACAGCAGATGACACAGCAGCACCGCGATCAATACGGCGGGCAGAGAATCTGAGGCAGAAATAATCGGGGAAAAGATCGCCATAATGGCCTGCGGCAGCAGCATACCAAACTGTGCCTGTACCCACAGGCTGAGCGGAAACAGGGTAATAAAAATGGTGATAATCGGGATCAGCAGATCAAACGACTGACGGATTTTCGGCGGTACCTGTTCGGGTAATTTGAAGCCGATATTGTGTTTCTGCAGAAAATGCATCAGCTCCGTAGCAAATAACGCCACCAGGATGGCGGTAAAAATCCCCTCACCGCCCAGCGAACCTACCGGCAGCGTTTTGCCCGTTTGCGGCGCAGCCACGACCAGAAACGCCATCAGCGACAGGCTGGCGGCCATAAAGCCGTTCATTTTGTAGCTGTTCGCCAGGTTGTAGGCGATAGCACTGGCAATATAGAGCGCCATAATGCCCATCGTCATGTTGTAAGGCATCATGATTTGTTCTTCATGCGCCTTCACCATGCCGAGCCACCACTGTGCGAACGCCCAGCTACTGTCTGCCGAAAAAGGCGGATGGGCAAACAACAGCATAAATGAACCGACAATCAGGAACGGCATTGAGGCAATAAAACCATCACGGATGGCGATGACGTGGCGCTGGCTGGAGAGGCGACCAGCCAGCGGACTAATACGATTTTCGATGACACCGAATAAAGATTCGCTCAAGCGACTCATCCCGTCACTCCTTGCTCAGGCAAAAGAGAATAACCCTGCATAAAGTGAATGCAGGTTTGCGCTATATTTTTCAGTTCTTTAGCGATCAGCCAGGAATAAGCTTGAGCGCGGCACTTAATATCTTTTCGCCATTCATCATTCCGTAATCCATGCTGTTAATCACCGCGACGGATTTACTGTACTGCTGAGCAATCGGCTCGAAATCGGCCAGCTTGTATTTAATTTGCGGCCCCAACAGGCAGCAGTCATAGTCGGCAATTGCCTCGCTAAACTCTTCAATTCCTACTGCTTTTATCTCTACATCCATTCCCTGCTCTTTCGCAGCTTTTTCCATTTTTTGCACCACCATACTGGTGGACATTCCGGCGGCACAGCACAGTAAAATTTTGGGCATGGTTCATTCCTCCGTGTGATGAATAATTAACGAATACACAGGGGAAAGATTTTCTGCAACCGGTTTCAGATTTGCATGTCAGAAGTGTGAGAAATATCAAAACGCGTTGCTTTAAAGGATTACCGCCAAAATAGTCAACATGTATGAAAATTTACCGATTTTAAAATTCGTTATGGCAGGAATGAAAAGTCGCCCTTGTAGCTGGTCAGAAATGCAGCGCGAACGCTGCGTTGCCCATTGCAGCGATGGGTAAGATTTCACTGCTGTACGCGTCCGGAAGGCGTATAATCGCTCAGAGCAATCCGATACCGCCCAGCGTGATGATTGTCCCTTCCGGCAATTAGCTATACTGGTTTTATAAAAAGGAACATTCACCCCTCTCGTGACGTGCGCGACGGGAGAAGGAGTCGGTTATGTTAATTGGTTTTGTATTGTTGGTAAGCGCCTGTGGACATGATGCCTGTGAAGCGTTGCCGGTATCAGAGCGCATTTACCCAACGAAAACCGCCTGCGAAGTGATGGCAAACCGCATCCACAAGGTCCGTCCCAACGTGGTACTGATGTGTGGTGAAGTGCATCGTTCAGATAACTGAACAGGTCAAGGACACAAAAATGCACATACAACATTGCAAGGTTGCAGGTTAGCGTTCAAAATATAAGCTGTTTTACACCAACATAGTTGTGAATCCCATGAAAACTACTCGTCCCCGCCGTCCAACTGGGCGTTGGGTTTATTACATTTTGTATGAAGGCATTATCTGGCCCTGCCCGGTACGCTGGGAATGGGAAGGCGCTTATGGCGGCTGGCTCCCGTTCTACTATTCACCCACCTTTGAATTTCTGGCGGGCGATCCCGGTAAGGCTTATCGGATTGCACGCAGCGACGTGCGGGCTAAGCGCGCAGAAGAGATTTACGCCTGACGTTTATGACGCGTTCCAGGGTAACCAGGAAGCCGTAACCAGCAAACAGAGTAACGCCCGCAGTAACACCACCATCAGCAGTACGCCAGGCTTATGGCGAGAAAGCCACGACCTCATGCCCATATCATCGCCGCCTGACGGATTACCGCGCGTGCGCCACAGATTTCCAGCAAGACCAGCCGCATTTTCCGTGTGTGTTTGCCGAAACGCGTTTGTCATCTCCGCGTCCTTCTGCACAACGCAAAGATGCGCCCGAAGGCGCATCTGGGTACAGCAAGATTGGCGTCAGCATCACGTAAAAGTGATGCCGGTCCGCAATCAGTTGTTCAGGGTGTAATCCAGTGTAATTTCAGCATTCAACACCTGAGAAACCGGGCAGCCCGCTTTGGCTTTGTTGATGATCTCATCAAAGGTATCGTTATCAATACCTGGCAGAGAAACGGTGCTGGTTAAGGCGATTTTGGTGATCGCAAAACCTTCACCTTTTTTATCCAGCGACACATCTGCGCTGGTATCAATGCTTTCCGCTTTATGACCGGCATTGCCCAACATTAGCGACAGTGCCATAGAGAAACAGGCCGCATGTGCCGCACCAATCAGCTCTTCCGGGTTAGTGCCTTTTTGCCCTTCAAAACGGGTATTAAAGCCGTAGGGCTGCTGGTTCAGTACACCACTTTCGGTGCTGACTGTGCCTTTGCCTTTGATGTCGCCTTCCCAATGCGCCGAACCTTTCTTATGAATGGTCATGTCATTCCTCCTGTTGGTAAAGAAGGTAAGTATAGACAACACCTTTGATTTCGCCGCAGGCAACTATGCCGGGCGCAGGTTTGCTTCCTGCAAGAGGGCATTTGCCTGCACCAGCGAATGCTGTGTGATATCGGTAATGCGCTTCGCGCCGGTTAAGGTCATCGCGACTTTCATCTCTTTTTCAATCAGCGTCAGTAAATGCTCAACGCCGCGCTGTCCATGTGTTGCCAGCGCATAGATAAAGGCGCGCCCCAGCAGGACGCTGTCTGCGCCCAGCGCAATCATACGCACCACATCCAGTCCGTTACGAATGCCGCTATCAGCAAGGATCGTGATATCGCCTTTGACCGCATCCGCAATCGCAGGTAAGGCACGGGCCGAGGACAGGACGCCGTCCAGCTGGCGACCGCCATGGTTAGAAACCACGATACCGTCAGCACCAAAGCGCACCGCGTCACGGGCATCCTCAGGGTCCAGAATGCCTTTGATCACCATCGGGCCATCCCAGAAATCGCGAATCCACTCCAGATCCTTCCAGGAAATGGAAGGATCAAAATTATTGGCCAGCCAGCCGATATAGTCTTCCAGCCCGGTAGGCTTGCCGAGATAGGTTGAGATATTCCCCAGATCGTGCGGCCTTCCCTGTAACCCCACATCCAGCGCCCACCTGGGATGCGTGATGGCCTGCCAGTAGCGCCGCAGCGCCGCATTTTCCCCGCTCATGCCTGAATGCGCATCGCGATAACGCGCGCCCGGCGTAGGCATATCCACAGTAAACACCAGCGTAGAGCAGCCCGCCGCTTTGGCGCGCTCCAGCGCATTACGCATAAAGCCACGATCGCGCAGAACATAGAGCTGGAACCACATGGGGCGGTTGATCTGCGGCGCAACTTCCTCAATGGGGCACACGGAGACGGTGGACAGCGTAAAGGGAATGCCTTTACCTGCCGCCGCGCGGGCGGCCTGCACTTCGCCTCGTCGTGCATACATGCCACACAGCCCTACCGGTGCCAGCGCCACTGGCATCGACAGCGTTTCATTAAACAGGGTGGTTTCCAGACTGAGTTCAGACATATTACGCAAGATGCGCTGGCGCAGCGCCACGTCCGAGAGATCGGTCACGTTGCGGCGTAGCGTGTGCTCTGCATAAGCCCCGCCATCCAGATAGTGAAACAGGAAAGGCGGCAAAATGCGTTGCGCGGCGGCGCGGTAGTCACTGGCAGCAGAAATAATCATCAGCGTGTCTCCTTGTGATTGTGCAGGTCATGGCCAGGTAAACGTGTAATACGCGCCTGTCTGGCTTCGTCTTCATCTCGCGTTTTCATCGTGGTATGCACAAAACCAAGATGATCCATCGCCGCTAAGCGCGCGGCCTCGGCATCGCCGAGTAAAATGGCGTCAAGCATGGCACGGTGTTGATCTGTCAGCTGGTCAAAAATGATCGGGCGGGTGTACATCAGCCTGCGGCTGTGCAGCATCGACGACTGGAGCAAATCAAAAAAACCGCGCATGGTTTGTAACAGCACCACATTATGTGAGGCTTCCGCGATAGCGAGGTGAAACCGCAGGTCGGCCTGACCGGCCAGATGGGGATCGTCGCTCTCTTTTAACGCCAGCGTGGCGTCAAACGCGTACCTTAGGCGTTCTTTATCGGACTCAGTCGCCCGCAGTGCGGCATGCCATGCGGTGCTGGCTTCAATGGCGTAACGCGCTTCCAGAATGTCGTAGCGGTAATCCGGATCGTTGGCCAGCAGTTGACGAATCGGTTCCACAATGCGCTGTTCAGACCAGGGTTCCTGAGGTTGACGCAGCCAGGTGCCGTCGCCGCGTCGGCTCGTCAATATCCCGCTGCTGATAAGCTGCTGAATGGCTTCGCGCAGCGATGAACGGGAGACGCCAAGCGCGGCGGCGAGCTGGCGCTCGGCAGGCAAACGCATGCCGGGTTCAATCTGATGCTCGCGAATATACTGTTCGAGCCGAACCCGCAGCGGATCGGCGTGCGGCGATAAACTGGTTTTCATGGGATCATCCAGGGGAAAACGTAAGCCTGAAGCGTGGTAATGATGCCCACCAGGCAGGTAAATATCAGGCTGTGCTTGACGGTAAAGCGGAACAGATCGGACTCTTTGCCCACCAGACCAACAGCGGCACAGGCAATGGCTATCGACTGCGGCGAGATCATCTTGCCGGTCACGCCACCGGTGGTATTTGCCGCCACCAGCAGGATATCGGAAACGCCAATCTGCTGCGCGGTCGTCGCCTGTAAGGCGGCAAACAGCGCATTGGATGACGTATCCGAGCCAGTCAGAAACACACCAAGCCATCCCAGGAAAGGCGAGAAAAAGGTAAACGCATGACCGGTATGCGCCAATGCCAGCGCCAGGGTGGCAGACAGGCCGGAGTAGTTAGAGATAAAGGCAAACGCCAGCACCATCCCGATCGAGTAGATGGGAAGCATAAGTTCTTTCAGGGTTTCTGCAAAGGTCACTGCCGCAGCCTTAGGTTTCATCTTCAGAAAAACGATAGAGACGATGGCGGCGACCAGGATTGCCGTGCCGGTTGCCGACAGCAGGTCGAGTTTGAAAATCGCTGGCCAGTTGCTGGGTTGCGCGACCACCGGCGGCATCCGTGTTATCCCTCCGTCCAGCCCCGGCACGGGAAGGCTGAAAACCCAGTTTGCGAAGGCTCCGCCTTTTGCAAACAGCGCTTTAAAGGGCGGAATGCTCCATAACGTGACGGTCGCGGTCAAAAAGAGGAACGGCATCCAGGCACGCACCACCTGCCCGGTAGTGTATTTTTGTCGGGTCAGCGGCTGATTGTCCTGCTGGCTTTCTGATTCGCTGAAGCGAAAGATGCGGACCGGCTGCCAGACGCGCAAAAACAGCGTCAGCGACATTAAAGAAACCAGCGAGGAGATGATATCGGGCAGCTCTGGGCCAAGAAAATTCGAACTGAGGAACTGGGCAATCGCGAACGATCCCCCCGCCACCATCACGGCGGGCCAGGTCTCTTTCACGCCGCGCCAGCCATCCATAATCGCCATGATCCAGAACAGCACGATGATTGTCAGAAACGGAAGCTGTCGACCTGCCATCTGACCGATAGCGAAGCTGTCCAGCCCGGTCACCTGCCCGGCCACAATAATCGGGATTCCCATCGCGCCAAACGCCACTGGCGCGGTATTCACGATCAGACACAAGCCCGCGGCATAGAGCGGATTAAAACCCAGCCCCACCAGTAGCGCGGCCGTGATCGCCACCGGCGCGCCGAACCCTGCCGCACCTTCTAAAAAGGCGCCAAAGGAGAAGCCTACAATCAGCATTTGTAAGCGCTGATCGGGCGTGATCGATAAAATTGAGGCGCGGATAATGTCGAACTGACCGGTCTTAACCGAGATCCTGTAGACAAAAACCGCCGCTACGATGATCCAGGCGATGGGCCACAGGCCGTACATAAAGCCGTAAACCGCTGATGCCAACGCTTGCTGTAGCGGCATTTTATACAGCAACAGCGCCACAAGCAGCGCAAGGATGACCGTGATGGTCGCGGCCTGATAGCCTTTCATCTTTAGCTTGATTAACGCAAAGAAGAAAAACAAAACAGGAAGCAATGCAATCAGGCTGGAGAGCCAGATGTTGTTGAGCGGATCGTAATGTTGTTGCCAGACCTGCATGCCATTATCTCCATGGGATGATGAAAGCGATGCGCGATCGGCAAAGGCGGGTGGCGCATCTGTCACCTCTGATGCACCAATTGGTCCTACCAATCAGGCGATCAGGGCTTGCTCGTTACAGATACTTAACCCACTGTTAACTCTAGGCAACAGTTGTGGCACTATTTTTAACGTTATGTGAGCCGCTGAAAACGTTTTGCCGGGTTGGTAGGACCAATTAGTGCTGCGGAAAGGCTTGTTGGTAGCTTCGGGGGTGAAAACGCAGATTCAGGCCAATCAGGATCACCGTTACACTGCCCTGTAGCAGCCAGATGCTGGAAAAGTGGCCTGTCAGGTTATGCAGTTGTCCGGCAAGAAAAGGCATACTGCCCGCGATGATAAACCCCGCACCCTGCATAGATGCCACCAGACGCGCACCGGCCTGCGGATGCGCCAGGTGATCCAGCGCCAGCACCAGGGACAGAGGGAATGCGCCACCCAGGCCAATGCCCGCTATCCCTGCCCACAGCCAGGGATGGTAGAGCGGTGCCACCAGCAGACCGAGCATACCGCCAAGCTGTAATACCAGCGTCAGCACGAGCAGCGGTCGCCGATCCGCTCCCTTTACCAGAATGGGAAATACCAGGGCACCAGCAACCTGACAGGCAATCATCACGCCCAGCAGGCTGCCGCCCGCCTGGGCGCTCCAGCCCAGTTGATGATAAAAATCGGGCAACCAGGCGACACAAATAGCATAGCCGCCGTTCACTAAACCAAAACTCAGCGCCAGCATCCATGCGCGCGTATTGCGCCAGACTGATGGCATGGCTGTCGATGTCTGCGGTGGCGGAGACGCCGCCGGAATCCACCACCAGAGCATAACGGCCAGCAGCGCAGGCGCAGACCAGCTGCTGAGCGCACCGTGCCAACCCAGATGCAGGCTGATCCATGGCGTCAGTGCAGCGCCCAGTCCGCCGCCACCCATTAATGCCGCCGCCCATAGCCCGGTGATCATGGCACTGCGCTGCGCAAAGCGCTGGCGAATCAAACCCGGCATGGCCATTTGTACAATACCGATGCCGATACCGCCGGGGACCGTGCTCCATACCAGCCACTGGCCCTGCGAGATAAAAAACCGGCTGGCCAGCGCCAGCACCAGCAAAGCCAGCCCGCCACAGAGCAGCCCACGCAGTCGGATACGTTGCAGAAGCGGCGCGCTCACTAACGCGATGGCGCCCATCATCATCATCGGAATAGCTGGCAGGAGTCAGGCGGCGAGCGATGATAATCCAATGTTTGCACGCAGCTCATCCAGCAGCGGACTGACGGAGGTCATCAGAGGACGCATGTTCAGTCCCGCCAGTATCAGGGCGGCAATAAGTAATAAGTGATCTTTTTTCATGGGCAATCCTGGAATTAAACATTGTCAGCCTGACAGCAGCCATTACTATTTGGAAATGAAATATCAGGATGACAGGCAGTGGAAAAATGAATCGCCAGCCCATGTTTACGCCTCAGCAATTGCTGAGCTTTATCGCCGTATGCGAAACCGCCAGCTTTACGCGCGCCGCTGAACGGGTTCACCTGTCACAGTCGACCGTGAGCCAACAGGTACGGCGGCTGGAAGAGATGGTCGGCAAGCCTTTGCTGGCCCGCTCGTCCCATCAGGTGCAGATCACTGAAGAAGGGGAAAAATTGCTGGGTTATGCTCGCCGGATTATTGCCCTGAACGGTGAAGCCCACGATGTGCTGAGCGATAAGTGGCGCGATGGCGTCCTGCGGCTGGGCGTACCGGAGGATTTCGCTGCACCCACCGCCGGGCTACTGGCGCTGTTCAGTCGCGAGCATCCCCACCTGCGGCTGGATGTGATGAGCGGGATGCAGGTAGAACTTCGTCGTGCCTGGCAACGGGAAGAGCTGGATATCATGCTGATCAAACAGCCCTACGGGGAACGCCCGCTGGCTTCCCGACCGGAGCCGTTACTGTGGCTGGACAGCGCTGCCCATCCCTGCTTCGAACAGTCCCCCATTCCCTTAGTGCTGTTTCCGCAACTGGGGCTGTATCGGGAGGAAATCTGCCAGACACTGGATTTACTTGGCCGCAGTTGGCGAATTGGTTACAGCAGCGCCAGCCTGGTGGCGCTGTCCGCCGCCAGCGCGCAGGGCTTAGGGATAACGCTGTTACCGGCCAGTTGTCGCTTACCTTCGCATCGGGTGCTCGGCAGCCAACAGGGCTTGCCGGTAATCGATACCTTTGAGCTGGCGCTGTTTTGCCGTCAGCCAGAAGATGGCCTTCAGCGCCAGCTGGCCAACGCTCTGGCCGATTTCGCCGGCCTGAGCTGGCAGTGAGTTTTTAAATAGCAGGCAGTGAAAAACTCCTCAGCAGAGAAAGCCGCGGTTTGTCAGATTAAGCCTTCACTTACTTTCGCAGGAATCGCTGATGCAGACCGCCTCTTCCACCAGCCGCCGCCGCTTTCTCCGTCAGGGGGTTCGCCTGACCGCCGCCAGCAGTATGAGTATGATCATCGCCGGGATCGCGGCTTCCGGTGTTGCCGCCAGCGCTAACGCAACGCCCGTCCTCTCACCTGGCGCGCTGCCCCAGAGCAACCACTATGTTTTAGGCAATGTATTGCTCGAAGAGGGCTTCGCACGCGAAGGTGGCGAGATTGTTGCAACGAAAACAGCGCGCTACGACATCACCCTTCGCGATGGCCACTTTCACCAGTTCAGCCCGGCCGGGCAAGGTGCGCGTTCATTGCCGTTCTGGGATGCGCAGGGTGCCCTGCTGCTGCCGTCCACGCAGGATATGCACATCCATCTCGACAAAACCTTTTATGGGGGCCCCTGGCAGGCACCTCGCCCGCGTAAAGGCAAAACGATTATGGACATGATTTCCCGTGAGCAGGTGCTGATTCCACAGTTGCTGCCCACTTCTCAGGCGCGGGCCGAAGGGCTTATTGCCCTGCTGAATTCCAGGGGCACCACCCGGGCGCGCAGCCACTGTAATATCGACCCGGTCAGTGGTCTCAAGAGCCTGGAACATTTACAGGCTGCGCTGGCACAGCATCCCGATTTCCCCTGTGAGATTGTCGCCTTCCCCCAGCATGGACTGCTGCATTCTCAGGTCGACGGGCTGATGCGTGAAGCCATGCAACGTGGCGTGCACTATGTCGGCGGTCTTGATCCCACGAATGTGGATGGTGCGATGGAGAAATCCCTGGATGCCTTGTTCCAGATTGCGCTCGACTACCAGCGTGGCGTCGATATTCACCTGCATGAAACCTCTGCCGCTGGCGTTCAGGCTATCCGTTACATGATTAAAATCGTGCGGGAGAATCCCGCCTTACGCGGTAAAGTCACTCTCAGTCATGGTTTTGCACTGGCAACCTTACAGGGCGCTGAACGGGATAACCTGATTGCCGACCTGGCGGAGCAGCAGTTCAGCATTGCCTCCACGCTGCCCATCGGCAAGCTGACCATGCCGGTGCCGCAGTTACAGGCGGCAGGGATAAAAGTCATGACCGGCACCGACAGCGTGATCGATCACTGGTCGCCGTTTGGCACAGGCAGCATGCTGGAAAAGGCCAATCTCTATGCCCAGTTGTACGGGGGGTCTGATGAGTTCTCATTGAGTCGCGCCCTGGCGATTGCCACCAATGACGTGCTTCCTCTTTCTGCCAGTGGCGAACGTCAATGGCCCCGCATCGGAGACAGTGCCGATATGATGCTGGTCCAGGCCAGTTGTTCAGCGGAGGCGGTAGCGCGGATTTCGCCCGTTACGGCGACGTTTTCGCGGGGAAAACCCCTGTTTGTGCGACAGCAGGTGTAAAGCAGATGCGCCTCACTTTAACGCTATTGCTTAAAGTGAGGCGCAGACATCTGAGGCACAGCGATGTTAAACCCGGCTTGCCTCACTTTTCTTTGACATCAACTCCATGGCCAGCGCATACAGAGGCGCGCCGTCAGGGGCAACGGGATCGTCTTCGGCATAACATTCGATCATGGAGGCAACCTTATCAGCCGATAAACTTTCGCCATAAAGATGCAATGTCAGGACAGCACGACCAACGATTTTAAGTATGTCTTCATGCAATATCTTCGGGATATTATTCAATGAAAAACCCTCTGCCAGTGGTTATATCGATCTATGTTGCTCAATATAAAGGAGTTAATGAATGATTTTTACAGGGGGTTAAGCCCATACTGTTACATTATTAATGCTATTTTCAATGCGAAAAAAACGGGCTTCTCCGATAACCTCAATATTCGCTCTTATAAACAAAAGATTATGAATTTATTAACGTTCTCAGACGTTTATCAGGCTTCCCTTTTGGCTTTTTTTTCCGCAGCCATTCATTAAAATAATCCACCTAACGCACGTAATCTTCAGTTTATTCCTAAAAAAAAGCTGGGTGAAATGGATATTATTTATTCAGGCAGTTAACGTTGCCGTTCTGCTCGCTTTCTGACAGACTTGCGCACGCAATGATGCCCCCACTTTTAGCCGCAGAGGCCGCACCCGTGACCGCTTTTTCCTCGCTTAATTCTCTTCCCGATAGCCAGCTCGATAACCTGCGCGAGATGGGCTATACCAGCATGACACCGGTTCAGACCGAAACGCTGCCCGCTATTTTAGCCGGACGCGACGTGCGCGCTCAGGCAAAAACCGGCAGCGGTAAAACGGCCGCCTTTGGCATTGGCTTGCTGCAACATATCGACAGCGCTCTTTTTCAGACGCAGGCGTTAATTTTGTGCCCCACCCGGGAGCTGGCCGATCAGGTCAGTAACGTCCTGCGGCAGTTAGCCCGCTTCACACGCAACATTAAAATTTTAACCTTATGTGGCGGCCAGCCAATGAGCGCCCAGCGCGATTCGCTGGTGCATGCGCCTCATATCGTCGTCGGAACGCCAGGCCGTATTCTGGACCACATTAAGCGTGAGACGCTGAAGCTGGACAGCCTGCGTACACTTGTACTGGACGAAGCCGATCGTATGCTGGAAATGGGCTTCCGCGACGATATGGAAACCATCATCGCTGCCACGCCCGCTTCGCGTCAGACGCTGCTGTTCTCGGCAACCTGGCCGGAAGGGATTGCCGCCCTGAGCCAGCGCTTTCAGCGTGAAGCGCTGAGCGTGGTCACAGAAGAAGTGAGTGAACTCCCGGCTATCGAACAGCAGTTTATTGAGGCCAGCCACGGTGAAAAACTCTCGCTGCTGATCAGTCTGCTGAGCGAACGCCAGCCCTCTTCCTGCGTCGTGTTCTGCAACACAAAACGTGAATGCGACGATATTGCCGCTGCGCTGAATGCGCGCGATATCAGCGCCCTGCCCCTGCATGGCGATCTGGAGCAACGCGATCGCGAACGGGTGCTGATTCGTTTTGCCAACGGTAGTGGTCGCGTACTGGTGGCCACCGATGTTGCAGCCCGTGGGCTGGACATTAAGTCACTGTCGCTGGTGGTAAACTATCAACTGGCATGGGACCCGGAAGTGCACTTGCATCGTATCGGCCGCACCGCACGCGCTGGCGAAAAAGGCGCTGCCGTGAGTTTTGTTGCCGCAGATGAAATGGCGCGCGCGCACGCACTTGAAGACTTCCTGCAACAGAAACTGCCCTGGATTGCCGCCAGTTCGCTGAAGAAAAGCAGTCAGCCATTACCCGCCGCCATGATGACGTTGTGCATTGATGGTGGGCGTAAAGCGAAAATTCGTCCCGGCGATATTCTCGGCGCGCTGACGGGTGAAGCCGGTTATCGTGCCGATCAAATCGGTAAAATCGATCTCACGCCTACCCACGCTTACGTCGCGATAGAAGCGGCTCAGGCTAAAAACGCGCTGGTGAAGCTTAAGCAGGGTAAAATTAAAGGTAAAACCTGTCGGGCTGTGCTGTTAAAAGACTAAAAAAACGGGCGAGAGTCACTCTCGCCCTTACTCTGACTTATGGCTCATCAATCCGCGTTACGTGCAGCGTCGTTTTATCGCCTTTCCCATGAACCTTGCCGCTCACCCGAACCTTGTCATCAGCGGTATAGGTTTTACCATCGAACGTTTTCTTCGGCGCAATGATGGTCAAATGGCCGGTTTCGTCACGAAACTGATAATTATCGCCCTTTAATTTTTTAACGATATAGCCTTCCAGCGTCACATAACCGCCCTGACGGAAGTCACGGATCTGATCGATGTGGGTTTGCCCTGTATCTTCCGAACCTTTATAACCCGCATCCTGCTTGTTCTGTGGCGGTGGCGTATCGCCTGCTTTGAAGCCACCTTGTTCTGCATATGCGCCGGAAGTGGCCATCAACAACAGCGTTGCCAGTAACACTTTCTTCATCTCGTACTCCTTTAAGGGGAAAGGTGTCCATGTTTAGTTATCACTGTTAAGCCTGGCACAAGAATAATATGCTGCAGTTGGATTTTCCCCTCTCACCTTTTTTCACTTGCTGCCGATAACTTCATCACACCCCTTTTCACCTGCTGCGCTGATGCTGAGGCAACAATGGATAATTTTCAGAAAGAGATCGACGAGAGAGCGAATCTCGCGCTATCGAACAAATTTGAGCTGCTGCTGTTTCGCCTGGGCTCTGACCAGTTAAAAGGTAAATCAGAGCTGTTTGGTATCAACGTATTTAAATTGCGTGAAATTGTACCGATGCCGCCGATTACCAAAGCAGCAGGCATGCGTTCACCGTTGCTCGGCATGGCCAGCATTCGTGGGCAATTTATTCCGGTGATTGATTTACCTGCCGTAGCAGGCTGTGTTCCAGAAACGGGGCTGAACCTGCTGCTGGTGACTGAGTACGCGCGTAACACCCAGGCGTTTGCCGTTGAGTCAGTGGAAAACATCGTGCGCCTTAACTGGAGCCAGGTGCATACCGCGGAAGCCGGGATCGGTGGTCGTAATATCACCAGTATCGCCTGCCTTGATGACGATGAACAAAAAAGCAATCTGGCTATGGTGCTGGATGTTGAGCAAATTCTGTATGACATCATCCCCTCGGTGCGCGGCGTTGAGCCTGAAGCGCCTAAAGAGCGTCAGTTCAAAATGAAGCCGGGTTCGGTGGCGATTGTGGCAGAAGATTCTAAAGTTGCCCGTCAGTTGCTGGAGCAGGGCCTGAAGAGCATGGGCATTCCTGCCATCATGTGTAATACCGGCCTTGAAGCCTGGGAAAAAATCAAAGAGATGCACCAGCAGGCTCAGGCGCAGGGTGAATCCATTCATGACAAGATTGCGTTGGTGTTAACCGATCTGGAAATGCCGGAGATGGACGGCTTTACGCTGACACGTAACATCAAGCGCGATACGACACTGCGCCATATTCCAGTGGTGATTCACTCATCACTTTCTGGCAGCGCGAACGAAGATCACGTGCGCAAAGTGGGTGCCGATGGCTATGTCGCTAAGTTTGAACTGAATGAGCTGTCTGACGTGATTTTTAAAGCAATGGAAGCCGCGAGCTAAGACGTAACGGGCAGCTTACCCCTGCCCAGTGAGGCTTGATATCCACCACTTGAGAATATAAATATGCATGGTGAAGCGCTACCCGTTGCTCGTAAGCCCTTGTTTCGCGGGCGTGCACGTCAGTTGAGTTGGATTGCGGCTGTTGTTTTTTGTCTGCTGTTTTGGGGCGGCGTTCTTGCCCTGATGGTTTAGTAAATAGCAGCGGGAAAGGGGTCAGAAGGGAAATAAAAAAGGCTGCCAATGGCAGCCTCTTATTACGGTAAATGCAACAACGCTATAGAGCTCTTTAGCCTTTTCAGAGTGCCTGTGGCTGACTCTGAGCTGCAATCCTGGTCGTGTTGATTTGAACAACGATCGTTTTGCAAAAAATGCATTTCGCTCCATGCGGGTTGGCTCTTGTCACATCGAAATGTGATTTTCTGTACTGCGAGCCACTACAGTGAGGACATTTAAAACTCGTAATTTTCAGTCCTTAGAGACCAACAACGTTCGCAGCAGCTGGGCCTTTGGCACCATTTTCTACTGTAAACTCAACTTGTTGACCTTCATCTAATGAACGGAAATCTGTGCCCTGGATTGCAGAGAAATGTACGAATACATCTTTGCTGCCGTCCTGAGGAGAGATGAAACCGAAGCCTTTCTCTGCGTTGAACCATTTAACGGTACCGCGGATTTTGTTAGACATGTTTAATTCCTTAATAATAGAGCCTTCCGGCGTAATGGCCTGAGAACAGATTTTAATCAGAACGTAAGAGAAGACTCAAAAAGAAGGAATGTCTCGCGACAGGCTTAGAGATGAGAACTGCTTTGGTTACTTACTTTGATAGTGTCTGTTAATCAAACCGACGATTCATTAGGTCATATCCTGCTGATGCATGCAAGGCTTATTTTGAAAAAAATGAAGGCGGGCCAGACGAGCCCCGCGTGCGGGAATCTGACCCAATCGTCTGTTACTGTCTGCTGTTACTGTTTGCGGAGATGAACCTGGTGCCCCTGTTCACCGGCGGCGAGATCGTCACGTAAAGTCAGAGACGGTATCGTGTAATCGCCGTCGTTTTGCCGATAATAGGCAACAGGTTCGGTCACAAACAGATTATCCAGCCGCTCGCCCAGTTCTGCACACACTGCTGCAAAGCGCGCGCTGTCGGTGCGGCCGGTGCGATAAAGCGTGAAAGGCGGCAGGACGTCAAAACCGGGATAAAACAAGATGCCGTGCTGAATGGGGAACAGGATGTCATCAATATGGCCGTTGATGCCGCGTGGGCTGTAGTGGGACTCCCATCCGCCCATCGTGACAACCAGCATCGCACGCTTCCCTGCCAGCGTACCTTCGCCATAGCGGTCGCCCCAATGCGTATCTGAGTGCTCCCCCACGCCATAGGCAAAGCCGCAGGCATAAACACGATCGATCCAGCCTTTCATGATTGCCGGCATGGAAAACCACCAGAGCGGAAACTGTAAAATTACCGCATCGGCCCACAACAGTTTTTCCTGTTCCTGCACAATATCTTCACTCTGGAAGCCGCCTTCAAAAGCCTGGGTGGATTCAAAAGAGGGATCAAACCGTTCGGCATTCTGGCGATGCTGCGTATCAGCGGGCGATACGCGCACCTCCCAGTTCATGGCATAGAGATCGGAAACGCGCACCTGATGACCCAACTGCTCCAGGTGGCTGACGGAGAAACGCGCCAGCGCGCCGTTAAGGGAATTGGGTTCAGGGTGAGCAACAACGATTAACACATTCATAAAATCACCTGCTTTGATGGGAATCTGAGATGTAGCCTGCATCCGAATGTGCTATCAGTAAAAGTAAATGAATGGATATTCACTATAGGCAAGGCTGATACCATGAAACCCGATCTCAACCTGTTAATGACCCTGAATGTGCTGTTACAGGAAAACAGCGTGAGCCGGACCGCGCAGCGGCTTAATCTTTCTCAGCCTTCTGTCAGTGCCCGGCTTGAGCGCCTGCGTGAGTGGTTTAACGATCCCCTGCTGATTCCGGTATCTCATGGCATGCGCCCCACCGCGCGCGCCGAGGCGTTACGCCTTTCGCTGGCGCAACTGAGCGGCATGATCGATGAGGTGGTTGCTGCGCCAGGCCCGTTTATCCCTGCCGACGCCGTTCAGGAGTGGCGCGTAGCGGCCACGGATTACGGTGCCCAGACGGCACTGGTTCCCCTGATGGCTGCATTACGTCAGGACGCACCCGGTACCCGGCTTGCCATTCTGGATATGAAACCCGCGTTGATCGCTCAGCAGTTGGAAAAAGGCACAGTCGATCTGGTGCTTCATTTGCGTGACGGCGTGCCAGACGGGCTGCATATCCGGCCGCTGTTTCATGAGCGCTATGTTGTAGCAGGACGTCACGGTCATCCCGCCCTGCACTCTGATATTACTGCCGAAGCGCTCTGCGCGCTGGAGCATGTAGTGGTATCGCCCGACGGCGGCGGCTTTCGCGGGGTGACGGATAAGGTGCTGGAAGCCAGAGGGTTGAGCCGAAAAGTGGTGCTCTCTGTGCCCCACTTTCTGTTGATGGGCAGCGTGCTAAGCACCAGCGATTTGGTGGCGTTGATGCCGGAGAGAGTGGCGGCGATGATGCCGGGGTTGATGACCGTGCTACCGCCGATGGCGATTCCGGGCTTTGAGCTGGTGATGCTGTGGCATGAGCGATCGCACCGGGATTTGGGGCATAAGTGGTTGAGGGAAAGGGTTAAACAGAATATTCAGGAGCGCTTTTGAGATGTTGGCTAGATGAATTAACATAGTTAGCAAAAAATCTTTTAAGTGATGATAATCTTATTTGTCAATAATACCAATTGAGTTATTTTATTGAAAAATAAAAAATTAAAATCATTAAATAATGACAACATTTCAGGGCGGTACACTTAGGCAGTTAGTTCGCAGCATTGGAAACGAGGATAGCAAGGCTTCAGAAAATTTATGCCAACGGGTTTATGTCCTTACTTCTTGTATTTTTCCCAGAAATGCCCAAACGAATCGTACCATAACTCACCAGCGGGCGGTGTAAAAGGATAAAAAATCCCGGCTCGTCAGGGCCGGGATATATTATTTTAAAAGAGAGTGTTTGTACTCTATTACATCAATCATAATTTTTTTTATTTCGTCTTTTGGCAGGATGATATCTTCCAACAATGGTTTATCAATATCCATCCATATATTTCTATCTTCATTCCTGTCCTTAACGAGGTGTTCCGTTACACCGCCGATAATTCTCAAAGAATTATCACTTGCAACAGCAAAGAAATAGCCGCCAAAACTACTGATATTTGACGAAGGAATACAATAATCAAAAAATTGATTAGGATACTCATCTTCTTCAGACGCTTCTGGATAAGCTAAACTGGATAATTCATTAAAGGCGTCCTTCGTATTTAGTTGAAAAATTCCGTTATTTTCTGGTAGTGACATCAAGGCACTATCACTATCAGTGATCTCATAAAGATCTGTGGATAATGTTGAAGTCCTGAGATCACTCGGATATAAATTGCCATTTATGACTAGGTAAAAAAGGCCATTTTTATAAGAGCATCCCCATTGAGGAACATGCTCCACCCAAATAGCAAAACGGTATGGATCACCAAAAATCATATCTACCTCCATTTTCCAGGCAGGCCAAACTCTTTTCTAACACTATTCGGGATATCACTTTTCTTCAACGGAATGGTCTTATCTCCTGTACGCACGGCTTCGACGGACTTCAGAACAGCGATGATCTGGTGCTCAGTAAATCGGATCTTACGCATAGCGATCTCCTCAGGGAACATGATCAGTATGTCGGAAGATCTCTAAAAGTGAATGGTTCGTTTAAGCGGGATACTTATAGTTACACTTTGGGTTATATCCCGGACTCACGAACGTTTACGCCCTTTCCGTCCATCACCCTCAAAGGTAACTGGATGAAAACGCTTGGGTTTGAGACGGGGCAGAAGATCGAGGTTATTACCGGGCCGAGGCAACTGATTATCCGGTTGGCCGCTGAGGGTTAAAGCAGATAAAAAATCCCGCCGGGCAGAGGCGGGATTTTTTATTTATATTACTAACTTTTTTAAATATTTAAATGGAGCCTCATTTATATCTAAGTTCATTTCCTTAATAAGATTAGCTATCATTTCATATTCTGCTGAAGTTATCGCAACATTATATTCACTTATATGATCACATAATATCTCAAAGGCAAGTGGCTCTTCATTGTATTGGATATAATCTAAAGCCCCCTCAATCAAAGCTGATTCTAGCCGATCTTCAAGATCTTCCCCTAATTGGGTAATTCTGTTACCGAACATTTATATATTCCTTACTATTTCTTTATCGGTTTAGACTGTGCTGGAATAGGTTTGCTATCAGGAAATGCTGTTATTACCTTTCCAGTAGCTGGTTGATATACAACACGAAGCCTTACACCATCTCTAACTTCATAGGCAACCCATTTTGCTGGATCTCCCTTACTAGTATATAATCCGCCAGTGCCTGTCTGCGCATACCATTGCGTATTCGGTGAAGTAGTAATGTCCCCTATTTCATGAACTATCTTTTCTGCTGTCCAATTCGACGGAAAAGTTGTTTTACCGGGATTGCCTGGGAATATATGACCACCACTAGTAGAACTATCACCATATAATATATGTTGTTTCGCTTCAGGAGAAAGAATATCTATATAGTCGTTACTATCCGCTACAGTACCAACCGTATCTTTATAAGGCAGTGAATTTCCATCATATGCGCCCTCCTTATGCTCGACATTAGTACCTGTTTTATCAGGTTTTTGACTAAATTCACCTTCGCCAGGTTTCCAGGCTGATGAAGGTATGCCAGGTATCGTCTTTTCGGCTTTGGATGCGACTTTTGCAACTATCTTCTCTGTTAGAACAGTACCCGTTTTTACAACTCCAACTCCACCAGCAACAGCACCAATAAGTTCTGACACGAGTTTACCAGCCTCAACACCAGCATTGTACGCACCACCGGCACCAGCCCTCTGATATTCGGACTCCATCAGATTAATACGGTCAATATAACTTTGCTTAACAGCATCCGACAGAGTGCTAAAGATGTCATCGCTTGCTATGAGTTGTTTGATGGCATCGTAGGTTTCAGCAGGGTTTGTGATGGATTTCGATAAACCTTCAACTGCATCACTAAGTCCCTGAGGAACACCAACCAGCATCCCAGCCCCGTAGGCGGTCTCCTGACCAAGATCGATAGCATCCCACTTAGCCCCCACTTGCATCTGGCAGGACACACTCCCCTTACAGGCATCGAATTCTTTATCCCGTTCCGAGCGTTGTTGATTACTCAGATAGTTATTCTCAACCTCAGTCCGCGCCGCCGAGCCACCGCTTCCTGCTCCAATGCCGCCGCCCACAGCACCGCCCACTCCAGCACCTGCCAGCGTAGTGATATTGGCAATGAGCTGTTTTTCATCGGCGGTAAGGAGAGCAGCCTGTTTACCGAAAAACAGCTTGCTGAGCGCATCGTTGGTGCCCAGAGCAGCGGCTGTGAATCCACCCGCCGCAGCGCCAGCCACGCTACCGCCCTGAGCCCTGGCGATAAGACCGGAGGCCAGCGTATGAAGCAGGATGCGCATGGCATCATTGTCACCAGAAGCCTGCTTGACCATCTGGGCAAGCAGCGGTGCCGCTCCGGCGGCGACTGCACCGCTGGCATTGCCACCTGCCAGCGCTGAGAATACGCCGCTGATTGCCTGAGCGGCAATCTGCATTTTAGAACCTATGCCATATTTTTCTTCAGTTTGCTCGTCGAGTTTGTTGAGCAGTTGACTCTTTTCTTGTGGCGTCAGCTTGTTAAAAGCAGGATTATCCTTCAGCTTGTCGCGTTGCTCTTCCTTTTCTTTATCTTTTAAATAATCGAACGTCTGCTGAATAGTCTGCTGGCCCAGCGCCATCATCTCGCGCTGCACAGCAAGATTATCCTGCACCTTCTGGGCATCAAAGTGATCACTCAGGGCACCCGCAGCTGAATCCGTATCCCGGCTCAGCGTTGCCAGATCCTGTTTCTGAGAAGCAGGCTCGCGAATATCAATCGTGCCTGCTGACACCGCACTATGTGTTACCGAATCCGCACCTGCTTTTACCTGCGTAAGGCCTGCCGAAGGCATACCGGTTGTGCCGACACTCACCCCATAACCACTACCACCGCTCTTCGCCTGATTATCAATATCACTCCAGCCCAACGTACCGGTGCTGAGATGATTTTTATCAGGTGTCGCTGAAGAGGCAATTACCGCACCGTCCAGTTGCGTATGCTGACCAACATAAACATCGTAGCCGCCATTACCGGCTTTGATGCCGCTCTGCTGCTGTACAGAAGCAAAGTTGTTGTTAACCTTGCCTCCACTGGCATTGGCACTGCCCTGAACAGGGACACCAGCACAGATTGGCGGAACACAGATGCTGGCATTGAACCCCGATGCGCTTTCGTGACTATCATAGGTAGAACGATCCTGCTGACTCGCAATGTTCAGATCGCGTCCGGCGTTGAGCTCAACATGATTGCCCTTCAGACTGGCACCGTTAAGCGTGACGTCCTGGCCAGCCTTAACCGATAAATCTCCCCTGGCAGTAACGTCACTATTATGGTGGGAAACGCTGCTGCCATTGGCATTCGCGCTGTTCTGGCTTGCCGCTAATTCAATGGAGAAACCATTCTGACTGCCTCCCAGCCCAAAACCGACACCGACGCCATAGTGATTGCCGCCACTGGACGACTGTTGGCTTGTTTGATCCTGAGCTGCACTTAGGGCAATATCTTTGCCTGCCGTTAATGCAACATTATCACCGCTGATTTTAGCGCCCTTACCGGTGATATTTTCTGCTGCCGTTAACGTCGTATCGCCCTGAGACTTCAATACTGAGCCACTCTGAACTGCACTGCTTTGCTCAACAGACTGGTGGCTGGTACCCGCCGTAGCACTGACTGATACTTTTACCGCAGCCGTGTTTTGTGTCGCGGCGGATAAAGCCGTTAACGCAGCCTGGGCGGCATAAATAGCCTGCAAGCGAGGATCGCTGTTGTTCTTGTGTGCATCAGCAACTTTGTCTGCCGCCTGAGCAATACTCACCGCATAGCCTGACACCTGGGCCGTTACGCCATATTGCGCAGATTTGCTGTTGCTGCTGGCCCGGTTGCTGTCCTCAGAGGGGTTCAGATTAATATTCTTGCCATCAACATTTAATGCATTACCCGCATAAACGTCCGCTCCCTGAAGACTGACATCCTTACCGGCCGAGATTGATACATTCCCCTGCTCGCTAACCACACCACTGCGAAGGTTGCTCTGCTGCGTTCCCGTCTGGACTTTATTCCACGCCGTACTGCCCCAGCCTATGGTTCCGCTATAGCCATCCCCACCCAGCGATCCGATTAAGGTGCTGCCACCATGCGCAGAAATATCCTGCTTATCTTCACCTGTCGCCAGGTTTACGTTGCCCTGTTTTGCCGTCAGCGCAACTGACTGCTTACCGGTCACCGTTGAACCGGACACAGTGATGTCCCCTTTATCGCTGTCAATGCTGACCGTATTACCGGTTACCGACGAGGTATGCTGCGTGAGATAGCTGGCATTATTGTTCTGCTGTTCACGTGCAATGCCCACAGGCGATGCTGGAGAGCCGTTATTCGGAGAGTTGCCTGCCATACGTGCAAAACCAGCAGGCGATGCGCCAGTCGTCAGGCTCAAATTTTTGCTGCTGATGTCGCTGGTAACAGACTGACTGTCCTGAGACGTTACAATATCGACATTATTGCTGGCTTTAAGCCCGACTTTATTACCGGCAGCGACCGAGCTGCCTTGCAGCAGGATGTTGCCATCAGGTCCATTCCCTTTCGCATTCAGTAACACGTTGCCTGAAGCGCTCATTGAACTGCCGCTTTGGTAAATACTGTTACTCTGCTGGTCAGCTTTTGAAGAAGAGCGGTTATAGGACAGGCTTAATCCCGGGCTATCCAGCATTGAGGCACCAAGTTCATTACCTACGGCTTTAGCTTGCTGATAGGTCGAACTGTTTTGATGCATGGCATCACGCAGATTACGTACAGTGTCCAGCGGCGTTCCACTGAGACTCAGACCAAAACCTGAATTTTTACTCTCCTGATGCGTACTTTCAGATATACGGTCTTGCCCCGCCATTAGAGCAATATTCTTCGCAGTGACCGTGATATCACCGTTGCTGCCCCCTGCGACAACATCACTGCCTTTAACCAGCGCGTTGTTACCTGCTGTCACGGTGACAGCACCATCGGCAGCCCCGATCAGGCTACGTGCATCACTCTGAGTAACTTTCGCACCTTTATACTCGCTTTTGGCGGATTGTTTACCGTAACTAATCCCCAATCCTGAGCTGCCAAAACCACTTTTCTTCTCTTCTTTCAGACGATAAGTGGATTGCGTATCCGTAGCCGCCAGAACGTTGACATCATTACCGGCATTCAGCTCAACGCCTTTCTGTCCGGCAACAGAAGAGCCCTGAACGGTAAGATTATTACCCGCTGTGATGGTGACTCTATCGCCACTTAGCTGCGTTGATTTTTCGTTAGTGGCCTTGTCTTCCTCGATGGTGTGCGTGGTCTTTTTACTCAGGAAGCCTTTTTTAGTTTTGGTTTCTTCTTTGTAGTAATAATCGCTTTCGGTCGCCGTATTCAGGTTAACGTCGCGCCCGGCCTGGAGGGCGATATCCTGCTTTGCCGTCACATCGGTTGCTTCGGTATTGATATCGCGACCGGCTGCCAGAGTGGTACTGCCGCCGCTGGCGATCTCGGTGCCCTGCTGACGCACGGTTTCACTGATAACAGTTTTCTTGTCGCCTCTCTCGCTGTAACCGGAACCGGTGGCTTCGGCATTCAGGTTGATATCACGGCCCGCTTTCAGCGCGGCGTTGCCGGTAGCGGCGATGGCGGCGGCCTGACTGTTGATATCCTGACCCGCAGCCAGGCTGAGATTACCGCCGCTGCTGACGGACGAGCGATCCAGACCGGATGAATGAGATTCTGTATCCCCTCTTCCGTTACTCTGACTGTTAGTGGCACTACTGAGGTTAAGATCGTTACCCGCTTTCAGCGTGGCATCATTTGCAGCATTAAGATTACTGGCGGTGACGTTTAAATCGTGACCGGACGTAACAGACAGGTTATGGCCCGCCGAAATCAGGCTGGCTGTGTTTGTAACTTTTTGAGTACTGCTGTTTTGGAGACCGAAGCCATTAATCGCATAGCCTGATATTTCCTGATTATTCGTTATGGCGATATCATGCCAGGCGTTTATTAACAGATCGCCACTCGCGTTTAGATTGGCACCTTTAATATTAATATCATTGCCGGATTTAAGGCTAAGGCTGTCCAGCGATGTGATGGTAGCTGTAGGACCAACGAATGTTTGGGTTGCCGAAACGGTATTTCGATTGCCTGCAGAACCATTTACCTGCCACAACGTTGTCGCAGTAATGTTGTTGATATCACCATTGACGCTTTCGAGCGCAACCCTTTTACCGCTAATGTTTGCACTGACGTTATTGATATTATTTATCGCGGTCAGTTGCAGGTTTTCTCCCGCATAAAGCATGCCTGCACTCAGGTTATTTATGCTGTTCTGACTGCTAACCGTCAGGTTATTTTTTGCGGTAATGGTGCTGCCATCATTAGTAATATCTCCGCCGGAAAGTGTCACGTTATTGCCCGCAATCACGCTGCCGTCATGCATTTCCACGTCTTTGGATGATAAATAGACTTTCGGCACCATTACCGTCTCGCCATTTATCGTCGTGGCTTCCCACCAGACCATACTTTTATCAAGCGAGGCTACCTGCTGCGCAGACAATGACACGCCAAACTGCAACCCCAGCGCACGCTGCGCAGATGCCGCGTTATCCATTAAATAGCGCATCTGATCCAGTTCAGAACCAATACCATTCAGATAACGGCTGCCGGTCTGGTTTAGCACTACGTTACTGACATAGCGCGTATCAAAGGCCGCATCACCAAGAAAACGGTAATCATAGTTTGGCTTGAGGTTCAGACGATCAAGCAGGTAAGACGACCCCAGGAACGTGGTTTTATCGGTATAAAGCTGACGGCTTTCCTGCGGTGCCTGCCCCGGTTGTCTGCCAAGCAGCGCGTTAAGATCGCCAAACAGGCTGTTATCAAGCTGTCCCAGACCGTTAAGTTTTGGGTTAAGAGTGATTAAATAGGGACTTTTACTGTTACCAAAAACAAAATAGCCATTATCGCCAGACGGAATCGGATAGGCACTGGTGTCCACACTGGCTGGCTTATAACTGCGTAGATTTGCTGTGCTGACTGAAGGATCGGAAATCAGTCTACCTGACTGACTTAAATCGGCGCGGCTGAAGCTACCTGATGCACGAGTAACAAGCGAGGCCTTATCAGGTGCGCTGCTATCCAGTGAACTATTACCATTGACCTGCTGCAAGGCACCCTGAAGCTGATCGCGCCACTGAGGAGAGTTAACTGTTACCTTGTCGGTTCCGGCGATCTGCTGACGCTGTTGCGCCCCTGCCTGATTAAGTGATGCCAGCCCTCTAAGGCCCGGTGTTGATATCGTATTACCAGACCAGCCTGCGTTTGAGGTTGTATTAGTGTTGCTGATATTACTGCTAAAATTCACACTGACATCACCACCAGCTTGAATGACAGCACGATAATCAATCCCCTTATTAGTTTCGATGTATTCTGGCTGACCGGTTATATAAAAATATAACGGTGGCATTTTTTGATAGCTTTCTTGGGACATATTATTACATGTAGGGTTATTTGGCACAGAACAATTAAACGTCTGCCAGACCTGATAGGTTCCACTATTAGCCGAGCTGTTATTTAGGCTCCCCCCATGAATAGTTACATTGACATTAGCCAGAAGAATACTGGCTAAATTTTCAAGAGTACCTCCATATATATTCAGATTATGGCCTGAAGCAATTCTTGCCGCTCCTCCATTAGCTATTATACTTGTTGTTCTATCTCCTATAAGAACCTTTTGTTGCCATTGGTCTTTATTAAGTGCCCACCAGTAATAGTTGTCTGTAAGTTGGCTATCGCCATGGGTGTAAAAATCCGTCCATGTGACGTAATCTTTTGTACTGAAATCGGACATGTTCCGCTGTATGTGATCACTACTCCCATTGTCATATTGATGCGATATATTCGTAACCTGGTAACCATCCCGCGTATTCAACAAATGCCCGGTATTGATATTAATATCCCCACCCTGCGTCTCAATCGTCCCAGAGGTGTTGATCACTTCCCCGTTGGCATTGCCCGCGCCATCGCGCTGCATCCACAGGCTGTTGCCCGCCAGAATATCGCCGCGCTGGTTACGGATGCTGTTAGCAAATAAATAGAGATTCTGCCCGGCGTAAAGCAGTGCCGTGTTGACCAGGCTGCCTGGCGTGCTGATGGTCAGGTTACCGAGCGTGCCGGTAAAACCGTCCAGGGTGACATCGCTGCGGCTGTTCAGGGTGACGTTGCCGCCGCCCTGCAGCGTGCCAGCACCGTTCATGGCAATACGGTTGCCTGTCAGGCTGCTGTCAGCGCCGCCGGTGGTGATCTGGCCGTTGTTGGTGAGGTCGCCGCCCGCATTGAGCGTCACGCCCTGGCCCTGCATTGTACTCTGGTTTTCCAGCGAGCCGTTGCTGTTAAGCGTCAGTCGGTTGCCCGCCGCCAGCGTGTTATGACTGACGAAGCTGTTCGCCAGATTCAGCACCGCATCGCCCAGCGCCACAACCTGACCGAACTGATCAAAACCGTTACTCACCAGCGTCAAACCGCCGCCGCTGAACAGCCGTCCCGAACCGGCCAGGTTAACCTGTGCGGCATTCACATTCAGTTGTCCGGTGCCAAGTACGGTGCCGCTGTTACTGAGGTTCTGATAGTTAACGGCCAGGTTGCCGCCCTGCGCCATGCCCTGGTTCTGGAAATAAGTGCCGTTCAGGGTGCCCTGTTGATCGGCAAGCAGCGTGCCGTTATTGGTTAAGCCGGACGCGTTCAGCGTAAGCTGTCCGGCCTGCAGCCAGCCATTATTCACCAGTTGCGGTGTGGTAAAGGTCAGCGCGCCGCCAGTCAGTAATCTGCCGTTGTTGGTCGCAGAGTTGGTGGCATTTACGGTGCCGCTGGCCCCCTGAATGAGACCATAGTTATAGAGATCCGGCGTGGTCAGCGTTAGCGCGTTCTGAGAAACAAGGGTGCCATTCGCGGCGTTGGTGAGATGCCCGGTGGCGCTGAGCAGCAGGTTATTGTCACCCTGCAAGCGGCCCGCGTTATCTAACGCACCGGTGTTAATCTGAAGATCGCTCCCCTGAATACGGCCCAGATTATTCAGCGATGCCGACTGCAGGCTGATTTTTCCGGCACTGAGCAGGTTCTTATCCTGCTGCTGCGTCAGCGCACCGTTGAGCTGCACGGTCAGGCTGTCCGCGCCGGTAATTTCCCCGTTATTGTTTAGCGTGTCGCCTTTCAGGGTGAGGTTTTTAGCCACCCATTGCCCCTGATTCGCCAGCGTCAGCGCCTGTAAGGCTGCTGTGCCGTTGGCAGAGATCTTGCTGCCTGCGGCGGCATCCAGCCTGTCGCTCAGGATAAGTTGCAGGCCATCGGCACTTTGAATCGCTCCACCGTTGGCCAGTTTTGCCGCATTCAGCAGGATCTGTTGCCCCTGCCATGCACCGTTATTGGTGACGTTGTCAGCCGTGATAGTCAGTGCGCCCTGCGTAAGGAGCTGTCCTCCCGCGTTATTGACGAGTTCGCGCGTCGGCGCGCTCTGCGCCAGCAGCATTCTGAAACGCTGGGGGGCCGGTCCAAGCGTCAGGGATTTCAGACCGATAAGGTTGCCCTGGTTGGTCACGCTGGCGGGAGTAACCGACAGCGTATCGCCCTGAATGGCGCCGCTGTTGTTCAGCGAACCACCGCTAAGCGTCATGGCTTTTTCGGCGAGGACAGAGCCGGTATTCACCAGATGTTGCGCACTGAGTTGCGCACTGCCCTGACTGAGAAGTGATCCCCCGTTATTAAGATCGTTATCAATTGCGGCGGTGAGATCGCCGGTGCTCAGCAGCGATCCCTGGTTTTGCCAGCTGCCGGCAGTGATCTGGGCATTACCGCCCTGCAGGGTGCCGGCCGTGCTTAATGTTGCCGCGCCCAGCAGCAGATCGCCGCCACTTAACGCTCTGCCTGTTGAAGACTGGGTGAGATCGCCGGTGCTGAGTGCATCCAGGGAGGTGGTGCCCTGCCACAGGCCGCTGTTGCTGAGCGACCCGGCACGCAGCGTCAGGCCGCTTGCCATGATTTTGCCGCTGTTAAGCAGGCTGACGGCATTCAGGCTGGCGTTACCGCCCGTAATCAGGTTGCCGCTGTTATCCAGCAGCCCGGTAGTTTGCCCGTCCAGTGTGCCGGTGCCGTTAACGGTGCCAGTGTTTTTTAAGGTACCGAAGCGGTAACTGAGCTGGCTGCCCTGCCAGGTTCCTGCGTTGCGGGCGTCCGTACCCTGTAACGTCAGCGAGCCACCGGTAATCAGTTGGCCGCTCGCAAGGTTATCCAGCTGACGGAACCCTGCCGTCAGCGCATTATCGCCCTGTAACAGCCCCTGGTTTTGTAATGTATCGCCCGTTATCTGTAATTGCTGCCCTGCAACGATACCGGCGTTAGTCAGTGACTGCGCCTGTATCTGCGCCAGCTGACGCGCCAGCAGCTTGCCGTTTACGCCATTATTCAGCGTGCCGGTCAGCGCGGTATTCAACGCGTCCGCATTCACCTGGCCATTGTTCGTAAAATCACCGCCGTTGACGCTGAAGGTGCCAGCCACCTGTAACAACCCATCATTCACCAACTGGACAGGTGCCAGGCTTAGTCCGCTGCCGCTGACAAGCCGACCGTTCGCCAGGTTAGCCATCTGATCACTGGTGATAGCCAGAGCACTGTTGCCCTGTAGCAGACCAGCATTACTGAGCAGCGGTGCCTGAACCGTTAACTGATCGGCAGCAAGCGTGCCCGCATTGGTTACTTTGCCAGCCTGCAGGTTCAGTGCCTGCTGGGCCGTCAGGGTGCCACCGTTGTTAAGCTCCCCGGCCACAGAGGCGGTGATATTTTTTGTGGCCTGTGCACTACCGCTGTTTTGCCAGCGTTGGGCAGTGACAGCAAGATTATCGCCCTGCAGCTGTCCCTGGTTATCCAGAGAGGATGCCGTAATGTCAGCATTACCCGCCGTCTGCAACTGTCCTGCGGTCTGATTGCTCAGGCTGCTGCCCTTCAGCGTCAGCGCCGTGTCGCCCTGAATCAGGCCGCTGTTGATCAAATCCCCGCGGAAGGCCAGCACTTTTGCCACCAGCCAGCCGCTGTTATCGGTTGTGTCACCCTGCAGCGTGAAGCTTTGCTGACCCAGTATCTTTCCGCTGTTGGTGAGGGTTTTTGCCTTCAGCGAGGCATCGCCTGCGCTGAGCGCATTGCCGCTGTTTTGCCAGTTGCCCGCCGTCAGAGCCAGTTTATCTGCCTGAATTAATCCCGCGTTATTCAGGTTGTTGCCGTTAAGCGTCAGCTGCCCTGAGGTCAGAAGCTCGCCGCCCTGGCGGTTATTCATCGTGTCCGCATTAAGGTTCAGGCTGCTGGCGCCCTGAATTCTGCCTGCATTATTTAACGTAGCGGCCGTGAGCTCAGACTGATTCGCGGCAATCTGCCCACCGTTAGTAAGCTGGTCGTTTGTCAGTTGCAGTGAGCCTGTCGCCAGCAGTTTGCCATCTGTGAGGTTGGTCAGTTGACCGTTGTCAGAATGAAGCGTGCTGGCGTTGATTTCGCCATCGTTGACAAGACTGTTGCCGCTCAGGTGCAGTGAACCCTCCGTGCTCAGCAGCCCGCTGTTTCTGAATTCAGGCAGGTTGAGCGTCAAATCGCCCGCCGTCGCAATACTGCCCTTTTTTAAGTTAGTCAGATGCTGGCTTAATAACGTCAGATTCTGCGTGCCCTGCAACAGACCGCTGTTGGTGATAGCGTCGCTGTTGAGGACCAACTGAGGAGCCGTCAGCGAGCCGCTGTTATTCAGCGTCATCGTCTCCAGCGCGAGTGCATCAGCGCCCTGCACCGTACCGCTGTTAGTTAATTCTTCACTTTTCAGCCGGATTCTGTTGCCCTGCAAGGCACCCTGATTCGTAACCTTGTTGCCGATCGCGGACAGTTGCCCCTTTGCTGACAACGCTCCGGTGTTCGCGGCTGTGAATGCATTCAGGGAAAGGTTGTTACCTGCTGTCAGTTGCCCGGCATTATCAAACTGACCGGCCGGGTCCAGGCTTAAGCCGCCGGTGAAGTCTGGCTGCGCGTTGAACGAGATGTTATTTGTGGCATTGAGCGCACTACCGCTGTCCAGCGACAGGCTGGTCGCGGCAAGGTTGATGCTGTCACCGGCCATTATCTTGCCGCCGCTGACTTGCAGGCGATTGCCGCCCTGCAATGAAACGGCACCATCGCTTCCCAGGCTCCCGTTATTCAGACTGATACCGTTTTGTGCGGTTATCGTCGCCGGGCCAGACGCTTTGTGTTCGCCGCTCAGCTCAACGCTTTGCGCACTGGCGGTTAACGCCCCGCTGCTGAGGCTGTTATGCACCGCCAGTTTCCCGTCCGCGTCCAGGGTGATATCGCCCTGTCTGGCGAGTAAATTACCCAGATTGACGCCAACGCCTTTTTCGCTCGACACCAGATGAATGCGGTTGGCGTACATGCCGCCCAGCGCACTGGTATCAACCGCCACGCCGGGTGCAGGGCCTTCTCCGCTAATGGGCGTTACCGATCCATCCTGTCCGACGCGGTTTGCTCCCAGCGTCACGGTGAGATCTTTGGCGTGGATACCGGCATTAATTTCCGTTGCGCGCGCCACAATCGACACGGCATCGGCTTTACTGCCGTCCAGTCCCTGGCCCTCAATGGTAATGGTGCCTTTACTGACCTCCAGCGCGGCCAGGTTGCCGTTGGCATCAAACTGCGGTTTACCGGTGGTCAGCGTCACGTTCGGCGTATTGATAAAGCCACAGCCGTTACAGGTAATGCCGTAGGGGTTAGCCACCATGACATTGGCAGCTTTACCGGCCACTTCGGTATAGCCCTGCAGCTGTGAACGATTAGCGCCCACCACTTCGTTGATAATGGCGTGCGCTTCCTGACCGGCTTTGAGGTTGGGGTTATTCTGGATCAGGCCGCCGAGCTGAGTCTGCGTGAGCTGGCCCGTGGCGTTATTGAGGATAAGCCCCTGTTGCCCGACGTTATATTGATCGTACTGGTTATGAGAAATGCCCGCCTGATTCGGCGTCGCAATATTGACCACAGGCACGCCATTGCCTGCCGTGTCCATCTTTGTCCCCGGCGTGACCGGTGTGATTTCTGCGGCCATTACTGGCAGCATCGGTTGCACCGCCACCAGATAGCAGATGAGATAGCTGAGCGCGCGACGGGCAAGGGAAACAGGCTGACGATCGTCCATAATCAGTTCCTCTTTTTAGAAAACCAGCCCGACGCGGGCGTAGATGCTGACGTGATCCGGCTGTAAATAACCGGGATAGCTGAGCGGAATGCCGACGGTATACTGGGTGTAAAAATGTTGATTGCGGGTGCCAAGTCCCACGGCACCGCCCCAGAGCGTGCCGGTAAACTGTTGGTTTTGCGGATCGCTTCTCAGCCAGCCGCCGTCCACCGCAGCCAGTGCCGTGACGTCACCCAGCCCCGGCAAGGTGAACAGGCTGTAATCCAGCTCATTACGTAAATAGCCGCCGACATCGCCCGACAGGTATTGCTCTTTAAAACCGCGCACTGAACTGTCACCGCCCAGCGTGAGTCGTTCACTGCCGTAGAGCGTGTCGGGCGACCACTGTCCGTAAAGGCTGCTTAGCCACCACAGTTTGTTGGTCAGGGGTTTTTGATAGCTGGCGCTGATGCTCCACTTACGAAACTCTGCTTTCGGCAGGTTACCGTTTTTGCCTTCATCGCTTTCGGCATCAAACCACGGCATGCCGCGGCTAAACGACGGGTTAAGCGTGGCAACGCCACCGGCAATTTTCTGGGTATGGTTCAGGCCAAACTGCAGGCTGGTTAATTTGCGGCTGCTGCTCACTAACGGCGCATCATTAAGGTAGTTGTGGCTGGAATAGTGATTCAGCCCAATCTGCACGCCGGTTTTGATATCGCCATTGCGAAACAGTACCCATGAGCCGTTGAGGCGATGCGCAATGTTGTCGCCGTTGCTGAACCATGTGAAATCGTTATTGATAAAATGGCTGTGGTAGTTGCTCCAGCTGTAGCTGTAATCCAGCAGGCCATAGCCATAAGGCACGCTGACGCCGGCCTGCAGGTTTTGCGCATCGCGCCAGTGGCTGAACGCGCTGCTGCGTCCGCCGCTGACAAACCAGCGGTCCGCCAGCCCCAGCAGGTTATTGCCGGTCAGTGACGCGTTAAGCTGGCCCACGCCGGTGCTGCGCTGTCCGCTGTTATCGAAACCCAACGTTGCGCTGAGGGGAAATTCAGGTTTTGCTGTGAGATTAACGATGGAATAACCCGGTTTAGGTGATGGCTGAATTTCAATCTGCACGGGCACCGTTCGTACGCGGTTAATCTGCTCCATGCCCTGCTCAATATCGCGCAGGTTAAGGATTTTGCCTTCCAGCCCCGGAAAGACCATGCGCAACAGGCGTGGATGTTTACCGTCCAGAATGATGGTATCCAGTTTGCCTTCCAGCACGGGAATAATAAGCTGGCCGGAAGTCAGGTCCTGTTCTGTTAAAAAGGCGCGGCTGGTAATATAGCCTCTTTGCATATACCAGTCGGATATGGCATGTACCAGGTTATTAATTTGCGTTAAGTTCAGGCAACGATTGACGTAAGCAGACGTCAGCGACTGTTGCTGGCTGGCGGAAAGGAGCGTGGCGTTGCGAATGACGATCTGGTGAACGGTAAAGCAGCGGCCTGCCGCATCAGAATGGGGTGCCGGTGCAATATGAGGCGACATCGCCTGCCAGAGTGCATCGCGCTGCTGCTGATCCTGTTGCAGGCGTTGCTGCTGCTGAGTCTGAATAAAATCGCGATCGCCTGGCGTCAGTGGTGCTGCCAGTGCACCTGCCGTGATGAGCACCGCGCTCAACGCCAGCCACTTCCCTGTTTTTATTCTCATAGGTACGCCCAATGAAAAGAAATGTAAGTTTTTTGTAAAGCAGTGAAAGCATAATATCACCTAAACTATTAGAAAATTCCGGATAAACTGAAAAGACGACAGGTTTTTAAATATTTAATTTAAAGGACGAATCATATTTACCTTAAGGCAAATACCCTCAGAAAAATATTTCCTTAACTAAAATGCAGCCCTCCCTGGTATTCCCCAATAAAAATAAACATGAAATTTACAGGCAACCGCTGCCTGAGATGCATTGATGCAAATACATTTATTTATGTTTTCTGATTGAAATATCGAGTGATTACTGGCTAAAAATGCGTCAGAACGTAAAGGGATGCGTTGAATTTAAAAGGACGGGAGAGAGAAATCTGACTAAAAATTTGAGTGACAGCCAAATAAAATAAAGCCCCTGAGGCACGCATCAGAGGCAAATAAAAACCGAGCTATAAGCTGCTCACGCGCGGTCCATCGGCATCAATCATTAGCCTGTCCCCTGGCTGAATAATATCCAGTACCGCGCCCTGCTGGCAGATAAAAGCGATCCCGGCCTGCTGAGCAATAATCGCAGCATGAGAAAGCGCACTGCCTTCCCGCAAACAAATGCCTTTTACCTGTCGCGCATCCAGACTGACGACCGCAGAAGGAAAGATGTTGTCGGCAACAATAATTGCCGGGACGTCCGGGGTCGGCAGCCTGATGTCACTGCCTTTCAGATGGCAAAGGCTACGATACAGAATGTCTTCGATATCAATAAAACGCGCTTGCAGGTAGGCATCGTCCAGTTGCTGGTATTGCTCGCTCAGTTCCATAAGCACCTGATACCACGCAGATTCTGCGCAGCACTGGTCGTTGCGAATGACCTCACAGGCAGCGTCAAACAGGTCGTCATCGTCCAGCAACGTATGGTGGCCTGAGAAAATAGCGGCCACCGAAGAACCATATTTTTTCTCTGCCAGTGTAGCCAGCGCATTCAAGTCGTTGAGCGTAACCGCGATTGCCTGTTGCAGTCGCCGATGCTCATCCCCGACATCGCTGCAGTGATACCTGGCAGGCTGCGCCAGCGGCAAGGGATAAAACACCGCCTTACCCTCGACCTTTTCAATGGCGGAGGCCGATGTTTTTAGTAACATCGACTCGGGATGTTCGCCAAAGTTTTCCGCCGCAAGGGATGCAAACGCCGCCAGGGCGCGTTCGGCATCGGGCCCACTCGCCGACAAGGTGACGGCATCATTACAGCGCACCTGCAGCAAGGCGATTTGATTGATACTGTCTGGTTTAACGCACTGGCCCTGCTTCTCTAATACAAGTTCCGCGTTGAGTCCTGCCAGGGCAGCAACCAGCCGTGAGGCAGGACGAACGTGCAGGCCATGATGATTCTTGATGATGACCGTGACCGAACGGGCATCCGGATCGCGATCCGTTGTGGTCAGTGTGGCGGTGTGCACGGCAGGGATTATGCCCAACTGAGCCTGCTTAGCCTCCAGCGCATGCATGGCAACCTCAATAACCTTGTCGATGTCGGCACCTGCGGCAGCACTGACGGTCGCCGCCAGAGTTCCCTCCACCAGCGGTGCCGCACACAGGCGCACTTTGGCAGCGATGGCAGGATCGAGCAGATCAAGTGCCGTTTCAGCACTTAACAGGGCACTTCCCATATCCATCATCACCAGGACATGATCGGTATCCGCCGCCACAGACTCGATGGCCGCCATGACTTTCAGCGGATCCGTGCCGATGGGATGATCAGGATCGTCAATGCCGGCGGCGACGGCCAGCTTGCACTTATCGCCGGTTAACATTTGCCGGGCCAGCATTTCTACGCCTTCCCCCAACATCGCACTGTGGGACACGATCACCAGGTTTACCATTCGCTTCTCCTTACTCCCTGGCGGCGGCGGCCAGCATTTGCACCATGAACATGACCGAGGTTGCCCCAGGGTCCTGATGACCAATACTGCGCTCGCCCAGATAACTGGCGCGCCCTTTACGGGCCTGCATCGTAATGGTGGACTGGGCGGCTGATTCTGCCTGTTCGCAGGCGGCATCCAGTGCTGCACTCAGCGACACATTCTGCTCACTGGACTGACGCAGTGATTCCACCACGGCGAGCCAGACGTCACACATGGTTTTATCACCCGGCTCAGCTTTGCCCCGGTTGATCACCCCTTCTGCGCCCTCACGTATCATCTGATACAGTTCTTCCAGCGTCAGGCTCTGATGCGCCTGGGTAACCTGAGCCGCACGAATAAAGAACGTACCAAACAGCGGCCCGCTGGCTCCTCCTACGTTTGAGAGCAGCGTCATACCGGTATTTTTGAGAATAAAACCGATGTCTTTATCTTCAATAGAAGGCAGTTTCTCAACAACCTTGCTGAAGCCACGATGCATATTTAAGCCGTGATCGGCATCGCCGATTTCGCGATCCAGGCCGGTAAGAAAATCACTTTCGCGGGTAAAAACCTCGCCACAACGGTAAAGCCAACGCACAATTTGGGAGCGGGTAAGTGACATGTCGAACTCCTTAATGGCCCCAGTTCAGGGCAGGTGTATGAACCGGCGCATCCCACAGCGCCAGAGAATCATCATCCACACTCAGCAGCGTGATGGAAAAGCCCACCATATCCAGTGACGTGCAGTAACTGCCCACCAGGCTCCGTGCGAGAGTGATGCCATGTTCTTCACAGCGTTGCGCCAGGCGGTTATAAACACCATATAGTTCTGACAGCGGCGTCGCGCCCAGGTTATTGACCAGCGCAATGACGTTGTCGCCGCGCGTCAAGGCCTGCTTACTTTGCTGCACCTCTTGCCAGGCGCCGGCGTTTAAATCCCAGTGACGTAATGTGCGGCTGTAGGTGCCATTCTCCAGCAAAGTTTCGAACATCTCATCGACGGTGTTATCCAGCGAAGTAAAGGTGCGGCGATCGATACCCGGTTCACCATGAATCCCCACACCAAACTCCATTTCATTATCCTGGAGTTCAAACGAGCGTTTTCCTGCGGCAGGCACGGTGCAGGCACCCAGTGCGATGCCAATGGAATGACCACAATTGTTGAGTTTTCTCCCCAGCGCAGCGCAGGCCTCAAGTGAATCGCCTCGCTCTGCGGCGGCCCCCACCAGTTTTTCAATCAGCACGGTGTTCGCTACGCCACGACGTCCCGCCGTATACAGGCTGTCTTTGACGGCAACGTCATCATCCACAACGATCGTCGTCACTTTTACGCCACTTTCATGCAGTAACTCGGTTGCCGTTTCAAAGTTGAGGATGTCGCCAGTGTAATTTTTGATAATCATCAGCACGCCTTCACCGCCGTCAATTTTCATGGCGCACTCAAACATTTTGTCTGGCGTGGGCGAGGTAAAGATTTCGCCGGGACAGGCACCGGACAGCATGCCATGGCCAATAAAACCACAGTGCATTGGTTCATGACCGCTGCCGCCGCCGGAAAGCAGCGCAACCTTGCCTGCCAAAGGCGCATCGGCTCGCGTCATGCATACCGGGTCCTGATGAAGCGTCAGTTCAGGATGGGCCAGCGCCAATCCTGCAAGTTGTTCACTCAATACATCTTCCACACGGTTAATCAGCTTTTTCATTATTCATGCTCCGTCGGAGGCGGTGTGCTGTCGCCTGTGCCTGAGGCAAAGACAACCCGATTGTTGGGAAATCCTGACGGCGGGAGGCCGCTCGTGGATGCACTGATTCTCAGGGAGTTCAGGATAAAAAAAATGTCAGCGAGAAGGGTTTCATAACGGAACAATATGATGATTTTTATGTTCCATAATGAAACATCATGCACGGCTATTGGATAAAAATGAGAGGCAAAGCAGGTAATGATTCCCGTGGTGACAGGCAAATCTCACTGACTAAGCACGATTTTTTGGGCTGGCTATGACATTGGCGTTTTAACCGCACTTATCGCGGTATCGTTTTGCCATTTTAACATTGCCGGGGACGATCCCGATCGCAACATCACTTTTTACCGTGGTTTATTGTTCCAGTATGAAACATGCAGGGCGGCAAGGTGTTCCATATAAGAACGTTGCCCGCAAAACTTTTTCACCCCACCGTCGATCGTAAAGTGAGTAGCGACGTCGGCCATCATCCGGCTTTCATATCCAGTTAAGCCAGAGAGAGACGCCAGCGTACACCATGCGAACATGTTCTTACTTGAGGGTGAAAGGAATGCCAAAAATTATCCAGTCTCCAGCCAAATATATTCAGGGGCCCAATGCCGCCCTGTCCTTTGGTCAGTATGCAAAGGATCTGGCCGATCGTTTTTTTGTGATTGCAGATGATTTTGTAATGAAACTGGCGGGCGATAAGGTGTTGAGCGGCCTTGCCGACCATGACGTCAGTTGCCATGCAGAGCGCTTCGGCGGGGAATGTTGCCGAACTGAAATCGACCGCCTGATGGCGTTAGCAGAACAGAACGGCTGTCGTGGCGTGATCGGCTTAGGCGGTGGTAAAACGCTGGATACTGCCAAGGCGATTGCCTGGTATCTCAAACTGCCTGTGGTGGTGATTCCCACTATCGCGTCAACCGATGCGCCTACCAGCGCACTGTCTGTGATTTATACCGAAACCGGTGAGTTTGCAGAGTATCTGATCTACCCCAAAAATCCCGATATGGTGGTGATGGATACTACGATCATTGCTAAAGCGCCGGTACGCTTACTGGTGGCCGGAATGGGCGATGCCCTGTCGACCTGGTTTGAAGCAAAAGCGTGTTATGACTCTGGCGCAACCAGCATGGCAGGCGGCAAATCCACCGCCGCCGCGTTAAGCCTGGCGCGACTGTGCTATGACACGCTACTGGCTGAGGGCGAAAAGGCACGCTTTGCGGCCCAGGCCGGTGTGGTGACAGAGGCACTGGAACGTATTGTTGAAGCCAATACTTATCTCAGCGGTATTGGCTTTGAAAGCAGTGGCCTTGCCGCTGCGCATGCCATCCACAATGCGTTTACCGTGCTGGAGGAGTGCCATCATCTTTACCACGGTGAAAAGGTCGCTTTCGGTACGCTGTCACAGTTAATTCTGCAGAACAGCCCGACAGAAGAGATCGAAACCGTGCTGGCCTTCTGCCAGAAAGTAGGACTGCCTGTTACCCTGGGGCAGATGGGCGTGAAACAGGATATCGAGAAAAAAATTCGGGCGGTTGCCGACGCGGCCTGTGTGGAAGGGGAAACCATCCACAACATGCCGTTCCCGGTTACACCAGACAGCGTTTATGCGGCGATTATCACTGCCGACCTGCTGGGACAGCAGTGGCTGTCGCGTTAATCTGTCACCGGTAAACCGCTGGCCCAATCAGTAAGGGCACCAACTTCCCCTTAGCCGCGTCTGCTAAGGGGATTTTCTATGGTCTTTTAGCGGAAATGGATATGACAGCGTTAACTCCCGATAGCGATAAGGACGTTTCTGCGGTGATCACTCAGTCATGGCAGCGTTGCAGTAAATATATGCAGCGGGATAACTGGCAAACGCCACATCAGGCGCAGGGATTAACCTACGAATCAATTTGTCGGCGCAAAACCGCCTTACTCACCCTTGGTCAGGCAACTCTTGAGGATGCGTGGGAGTACATGGAGAACCGGCCTTGTGCCCTGTTTATCCTGGATGAATCTGCCTGTATTTTGAACCGCTGTGGTGATGCACAGACGCTGATGCAGCTTGAGGCATTAGGTCTGCACGACGGCAGCTACTGTGCTGAAAGCATCATTGGTACCTGCGCCCTGTCGCTGGCGGCTTTAGAAGGCCAGCCAGTAAAAACCCACGGCGAACATCACTTTAAACGGGCGCTCCATGCCTGGTCTTTCTGCTCAACCCCGATATTTGATAATCATGGCCGTTTATTTGGCTCTATCGCGCTGGCCTGTCTGCGTCAGGATCAGGCGTCTTCTGATCTTTCCCTCACGCTGTCTATCGCCCGGGAAGTGGGTAATTCGCTATTAACGGACAATTTATTAGCCGAATCCAACCGCCATCTGAACCAGCTTTATGGCCTGCTGGAGAGCATGGATGATGGTGTTATGGCATGGAATGAGCAAGGCGTTCTGCAATTTCTGAATGCACAGGCAGCCCGCCTGCTGCATCTGGATGCCTTAAGCAGTCAGGGGAGGAACATTGCTGACCTTATTACCCTGCCCGCCCTGTTGCGCCGGGCAATTAAGCAGGCGCAGGGATTAAAGCATGTGGAAGTCACCTTTGAGAGCCAGCATCAGTTTGTTGATGCGGTGATTACTCTGAAGCCTATTGTTGAAGTTCAGGGCAACAGCTTTATTTTACTGCTCCACCCTGTTGAGCAGGTTCGTCAACTCATGACCCGGCAACTGGGAAAGGTCAGCCACACCTTTGAACAGATGCCAGAACAGGATGCGGACACGCGGCGTTTAATACATTTTGGTCGTCAGGCCGCCAAAGGCAGCTTTCCCGTACTGCTGAGTGGGGAAGAAGGCGTGGGCAAAGAGCTGCTGAGTCAGGCTATTCATAATGAAAGTGACCGGGCGAGCGGGCCCTATATTGCCGTTAACTGTCAGTTATATGCCGACAGCACGTTGGGGAAGGATTTTATCGGTAATGCGCCCAGCGAGGAGGAAAATGGTCGGCTGAGTCGTCTTGAGCTGGCACACGGCGGTACGTTGTTTCTGGATAAAATTGAGTATCTGGCTCCTGCCTTGCAATCGATTCTTTTACAGGTGATCAAGCAAGGGGTTTTGACGCGTCTTGAGGCACAGCGGTTAATCCCCGTTGATGTGAAGATCATTGCCACCACGTCGGTCGATTTAGCACAACTTGTGGAACAAAATCGTTTTAGCCGCCAGCTCTATTACGCTCTGCATTCATTTGAAATCGTTATTCCTCCTTTACGGGCGCGGCGTAACAGCATTCCCACGTTAGTCACTCACCGCCTGCGCCGACTGGAAAAACAGTTTTCATCCCGGTTTAAACTTGATAACGACGCAATGGCAAGGTTAGTCAACTATGGCTGGCCGGGTAATGATTTTGAATTAAACAGCGTCATTGAGAATATCGCTATCAGTAGCGAGCACGGTCACATTCGGTTGAGTAACCTGCCTGAGTCTTTATTCGCTGAACAGCCTTATAGCGAGACGTCCTCTTCGTTATTACCGGATAATTTATCGTTTAGCGCGATTGAAAAAGAAGCCATTATTCATGCCGCCCGCGTTACCCACGGTCGGGTGCAGGAGATGTCGAATCTGTTGAATATTGGACGCACGACCCTGTGGCGAAAGATGAAACGCTATGCCATTGATGCGAGCCAGTTCAGGCAGAAATAGTGGGGGAATTAGCCTGAGTGGGGGGCTGTTCATGGTATGAACGTGGCTTTGGATGGTGGCCTGGGCGGCGGCGTTCATTGCATGAACATGGCTTTGCCTGATCACCTGAGCGGTGGGCCTTTTATTTAGCGTTGAGAGGATTGCGTTCGCCAGGCGGCAGAGAGCTTCAGCCAGCCTCATGCGGGAGCCCGGGTTGCCAGCCTGAGCGGCGTTCAGTCATGTAACTCTGAGAAGGTTTCGCTCGCCAGGCGACGGGCAGTTTCAGCCCGCCCCGTGCGGGCGACCGACAAGGGGCCGCCAGTCGCCGCGGCCCCTTGCCCCCGGGCTGCCGGGTTGCCAGCCTGAGCGGCGTTCAGTCATAAAGCTCCGAGAAGGTTTCGCTCGCCAGGCGGCAGGCAGTTTCAGTCCGCCCCGTGCGGGCGACCGACAAGGGGCCGCCAGTCGCCGCGGCCCCTTGACCCCGGGCTCCCGTCCTGCCCACCCGCCGCTGCGCGGTCCCTTCGCGGCTTCAGGATTTCTTCCGGACCGTCAGGACGCGCCCTCCCTGGCGCGGCCTGACTTTCGCCGACGTCCTGTCGGCTCATCCGGAAATCCTGCATCCGCTCAGCGGGACGGGAAGGCCGGCCCAACTCCCCCGCTTTGATACCTGTGCCAAAACGACTTTCCGCGTCGCTTCAGATGTCAGAAAACATCGCTTCAGATGCCAGAAAAGCATCCAAGCCCATTTTTGTTTCATCAGACTTCCACTGTATCCCTTTAATAACAGGCGAAGCCGGTCTTTGGAAAAAATATAAGCCCTCACAGGCGAGGGTTTTCAGGAGGCATCCGGCGCGCTGAGGAGAGAACGAAGGCCCGGACGGCGCGGCAGGGATGCCGCGACGAGGACGGCTGCGCCACGGAGGGCGCATCCGGACGGTCCGTCAGGCCGCAGTGAGTGACGAAGGGACAGCGACGGCTGCCGGACGCCGGGATTGTTAAGGGGCTGGCGCGAGCCCCTTAACCCGACCGCCTGCACGGACAGGCTGAAACTCCCTGCCGCCTGGCGGGCGGAACATGCTCAGAGCATAACGGTATGCTCACCGCCTCACAGGCAGAACATCCCTGAAGCAGGATCACAGCACCTCCCGCATGTCAGCCGGAACACGTCCGATACAAAACAATATTCACCTGCCCACAGGCAGAGCCAAACCAAATGAGGAATAAGTCCTCACAGGCAGGGGGTTCCGGAGGCATCCGGCGCGCTGAGGAAAGAACGGAGGCCAGGACGGCGCGGCAGGGACGCCGCGACGAGGACGGCTGCGCCACGGAGGGCGCATCCGGACGGTCCGTCAGGCCGCAGTGAGTGACGAAGGGACAGCGACGGCTGCCGGACGCCGGGATTGTTAAGGGGCTGGCGCGAGCCCCTTAACCCGACCGCCTGCCCGGACAGGCTGAAACTGCCTGCCGCCTGGCGGGCGGAACATACTCAGTGCAAAACCATATCCGCACTGCCTGGCGGACAGAACACATCCGAAACAAAATGACATCGCCCCGCCCACAGGCAACCCCACATCAACTAAAGAATAAGCCCTCACAGGCGGGGGGTTGCTGGAGGCATCCGGCGCGCTGAGGAAAGAACGGAGGCCAGGACGGCGCGGCAGGGACGCCGCGACGAGGACGGCTGCGCCACGGAGGGCGCATCCGGACGGTCCGTCAGGCCGCAGTGAGTGACGAAGGGACAGCGACGGCTGCCGGACGCCGGGATTGTTAAGGGGCTGGCGCAAGCCCCTTAACCCGACCGCCTGCTCGGACAGGCTGAAACTCCCTGCCGCCTGGCGGGCGGAACATGCTCAGTGCAAAACGGTATCCCCACCGCCTCGCGGGCAGAACCATTGCAAAACCGCTATCGACATCGCCTGGCGGTCTCCACCGCCTCCTTCTCCGTCGCCTCCACCTCACGATACCAACGCGGATGGTGCTTTCGCGCCCAGCGACGACTGACCTTACCCTCAATCATCCCGGTAATTGAGCCTTTAACCCAAAACGCCATATAGATATGAATCAAAATGGCATGGATCAGCACGATCGCGGCTGCGGCATGGATCAGCAGGCTCCAGCGGATAACCGTGATGGGGAAATACGCCGCAAAGTAAGGTCGCCAGATAATAATGCCCGTCACCACCAGCACCACGATCAAAGACATAATGGCCCAGAACATCATTTTCTGGCCTGCATTATATTTACCTACATCGGCCACTTTGTGCTCATTGCCCTTGAGCACTTCGACAATGCCTTTTATCCACGGCACATCCTGCCTGTCAGGGATGTTGTGACGAACAAAGCGCACAAACATCACCATCAACAACACAAAGATCAGTACGCCAAAAAACGGATGTAAAATCCGTCCCATCTGCGGTGTACCGAAGGTTGCAGTGAGCCACTGTAGTGTTGGAAAAAACAGCCCAAGGCCGGAAAGCGCGACCAGAAAAAAGCTGATCACCACGGTCCAGTGGCAGGCGCGGTCGATAAATCGGGTACGCAGGATCATGTTGCGCTTACTCATGATCGTTCTCCTCTTCATTATCCGTCTCGTTATTCGGCCCTATGCCCACATAGTGATAAATAAGCGCGGCTAAGGTCGCAATAAATCCCGCAGCGGAAAGCGGTTTGAGCACGCCCTTCCATACATTAACTGGCGTAGCGATTTTTGGATCGGCGGGAAGATGGTGGTAAAGCTCTGGCTTGTCCGCATGGTGCAGAACATACATCACGTGCGTCCCCCCGACGCCTGGTGGGTTATAGATACCCGCATGGGCATAGCCACGTTTTTTAAGCTGTGCCACGCGCGCGTCTGCCACGCTCAACATCTCTTTTTTGCTGCCAAACTGAATGGCACCTGTCGGGCAGGTTTTTACACAGGCCGGTTCCTGACCCACACTCACCCTGTCCACACAGAGCGTGCACTTATAAACGCGATTATCATCGGGATTCAGCCGTGGCACATTGAACGGGCAACCGGCAATGCAGTAACCGCAACCGATACAATGCTCAGACTGAAAATCCACGATGCCGTTAGCGTACTGAATAATCGCGCCAGCAGAAGGACAGGCTTTGAGACAGCCCGGTTCCGCGCAGTGCATACAGCCATCTTTGCGAATTAACCACGCCAGTTTGCCCTCCTGCACAGTTTCACTGAAGCGCATTACCGTCCAGGATTTTGCACTTAAATCCATCGGATTATCGTAGACACCGGTGCAGTGACCGACTTCATCACGGATATCATTCCATTCTGAGCAAGCCACCTGACAGCCTTTGCAGCCAATGCAGGTGGAGACGTCGATAAGTTTTGCCACTTCGGCCTGAAAGTCCCGCGCCTGCGGGGGCGGCGTTAAGCTGTTGGTCGCCGAGCGTTGAATAATATCTTGAGATTGCATAGACATGGGTTCCCTCCTTACGCCCGCTCAATGTTGACCAGAAACGCTTTGTATTCTGGCGTATGTGAGTTGGCATCACCCACCGATGGCGTCAACGTATTGGACAGAAAGCCTTTGCGCGTTGCACCTTCAAATCCCCAGTGGCAGGGAATCCCGATGGTATCTACACGTTTTCCGTCGATCGTTAACGTCTGCAAACGCTTTGTCACCACGGCTTTCGCCTTGATATAGCCGCGTTTAGACATCACCTTAACCATGTCCCCTGCGGCAATACCTTTCTCATTCGCCAGCGATTCGCCAATCTCAATAAACTGCTCAGGCTGCACGATGCCGTTAAGCCGGGCGTGCTTTGTCCAGTGGCGGAACAGCTCGGTAATGGAATAGGTGGTGGCGACATAGGGAAACGCATCGGCTTTGCCCATATTGGCGATATCGTCACTGAAAATACGCGCTACCGGGCTGGAGATGACCGCTGGATGCAGTGGGTTCGTTCCAATGGGTGATTCAACCGGCTCATAATGTTCCGGAAAAGGGCCATCATTCATTTTGTCGATCGAGAACAGGCGTGCAACGCCCTCCGGGTTCATGATAAATGGCCCGACATGGCTGTCTGGCGCAGACGCGTTGTAGTCCGCAACGTCCATCCCTGCCCATTTTTGACCATCCCAGTGCAGCAGTGCGCGTTTTGCATCCCAGGGCTTACCGGACGGATCGGCAGAGGCCCGGTTATACAGAATCCGACGGTTGGCTGGCCACGACCATGCCCACCCTGGCGTACAGCCCAGCCCATAAGGATCGCTGTTATCGCGATTCGCCATCTGGTTGCCCTGCTCCGTCCAGCTGCCGCAGTAGATCCAGCAGTAACTGCTGGTAGATCCATCATCACGAAGCTGGGCAAAGCTGCTGAGCTGCTCCCCTTTTTTCGCGATTAACCGACCCTCTGCGTCATACAGATCCTGAAGCGCCATACCATTTGCCTCACGAGCAAGCTCCTCGGGATGCGGATCGTAGGGATCGTTATAATTCCAGTTGAGATTGAGTAAAGGCTGCGGATTAGCCCCGCCCTCTTGCTGGTAAAGCTCTCGCAATCGCATAAAGAGCCGTCCCAGAATTTTACCATCATGTAATGCCTCGCCCGGTGGCTCTGCCGCCGCCCAGTGCCACTGTAGCCACCGGCCGGAATTCACAATCGATCCGTTCTCTTCGGCAAAGCAGGATGACGGCAAACGGAAGACTTCGGTCTGGATCGTCTCTGGCTTAACATCATTCATTTCGCCGTGGTTTTGCCAGAAGTTGGAGGACTCTGTTACCAGCGGATCAATGACCACCATGTATTTGAGCTTTGAAAGCGCGCGAGACGATTTGTTTTTATCGGGGAAGGCAGCAAGCGGATTGAAACCCTGAACAATATAGCCGTTGATTTTGCCCTCCAGCATCAATTCGGCCTGCGTCATCACATCATAAAGACGATCCCATTTCGGCAACCAGTCATAGCCCCAGTTATTTTCCGCAGTGGCATGTTCCCCCCAGAAGCTTTTCATCATACTGACGAAAAACGTCGGCGTGTTCTGCCAGTAGTTCACCTCATTAACCCCCAGTGCAGGCGGTGTAATCTGTGAAATATAGGTCTGATAATCTGGCTGATGCTCTGAAGGCAGAGGCATGTAGCCCGGCAGATTGGTCGACAGCAATCCCAGATCGGTATAGCCCTGAATATTCGAGTGACCGCGCAGCGCATTAATGCCGCCGCCCGCCATACCGATATTGCCGAGCAGCAGCTGCAACATGGCCGCTGCCCGGATAATTTGCGCACCGGAAGAGTGATGAGTCCATCCCAGCGCATACAATATCGTTGCTGTGCGATTCGGCACGCTGGTGCTGGCCAGCATTTCACAGATACGGGTGAAGTCAGCGACAGAGGTCCCACATAATCGATTCACCATCTCTGGTGTATAGCGTTCGACGTGTTTTTTAAGCAGATTCCACACACAGCGCGGATGACGCAGTGTGGAATCCCGTCGCGCATTTCCCTGTTCATCGAGCTGATAGAACCAGCTGGATTTATCATACTGCTTCTTATCCGCGTCAAAACCGCTGAACAAGCCGTTATCAAAGGCGTAATCATCGCGAATCAGCAGGCTGGCATTGGTGTAATGCCGGACATATTCATGCTGAATACGGTCATGTGCAATCAGGTAGCGGATGACGCCAAGCAGGAACACGTTGTCCGAACCGGCGCGAATCGGCGCATAGACATCGGCAACGGCGGCGGTTCGGTTAAAACGCGGGTCCACCACAATCACCGTGGCGTCATTTTTAGTCTGCGCCTCAATAACCCATTTAAACCCTACCGGATGCGCTTCAGCCGCATTGCCCCCCATAACCAGCACAACGTTGGCATTTTTGATATCGACCCAGTTATTGGTCATGGCGCCGCGGCCGAACGTTGGAGACAGCGCAGACACCGTGGGCCCATGACACAAACGTGCCTGGCAGTCTATCGCGGTCATGCCTAAACTGCGGGCAAACTTACCATCGAGCATGCCCGTCTCGTTACTGGCCGCCGAGGAGCACAACATGCCCGTTGTGGTCCAGCGGTTAACCGTGACGCCTTGGGCATTTTTCTCGATAAAATTCGCATCGCGATCGTCTTTCATCAGACGGGCAATGCGGTTGATGGCCTCATCCCAACTGATGCGCTGCCAGGTGTTTGATCCCGGCGCACGATACTCGGGGTACTGCAAACGGGTTTCACTGTGAATATAATCCAGTACACCGGCCCCTTTCGGGCAGAGCGAGCCACGACTGACCGGATGGTCCGGATCGCCCTCTACGTGGTAGATACGTTCTCTCACGTTTTTAGCGGTGTCGCCCAGGCTGTAAATCAACATGCCGCAGCCGACAGAGCAGTAGGTACAGTTATTGCGTGTCTCTTTCGCTTTTATCAGTTTGTATTGACGGGTTGCTGCCTGCAAAGAGAAAGAGGATAAAAATCCGAGAGATGCAACAGTGGTTCCGGCCAGGCCGCCTGCGCAGATGCGGAAGAATTTTCTTCGGCTGAGTTCCATGTAGCCTCCAGAGTAAAAGAACAACAACGAAAAGTTGCACAGACTATAAGGTTATTCAGTCCCGAAAACCATTGACTCTGTATGGTTATTGATGCAGCGCAATATTCTATTTGTTAAGCCCGATCGCAGTGTTGATTAAAACGGGTGCAGAAGCTGTTTTGCGCTATCTGCGGCACGCTCTCAGAGAGTGCTCACAGTGACGAGAAGCCTGAGAGCCGCACAATGCTGGGCACAACGCAAAAAAAAGCGAGGCCGAAGCCTCGCGTAGGGTTGCCGACGTTAATCGTAATAAGGCACCTTACGATCGGTACCGTTAATATTGATGAGCACAAAACCCGTCGGCGTCGTTTTGTTGGTCGGTGTGCCCACCGCCGTAGCGAGAGTCACCACGCCTTTTTCATTGGCTCCCAGCCCTGCCACGCCATTGTGCAACCCAAAGCGTGCCGCTGGCTTGAGCGTTCCCACCTTCGATACGTCATCAACCAGCGACATATCACTTTGAAACAGGGAACAGGAACCCGTATCAAAGCGCGTTGGTCCGGTGGTTTTCAGGTTAAACATGGTTTCGCCGCTGTTGGCTCTTAGCTTAACCCACACGCCAGCATAGGTGGTACCCACCCGGTTGTAGCGGATATCAATGACCGCTGGCTGCCCCATATGACAGGCATCAGCCCAGACCGTATCCAGTCGTTGCAGGTTGATCCAGGTCTTCCCGGTGCCGGGCATGTTGATGGGCGATCCTGCTGTCCCCGAAGGCGTGGTGTTATCCGCTTTACCGATCAACTCAATGACCCATTGCTGATTGGGTGACGGGAAAAACACCTGACCTAAACGGTACCAGTTATCCGTCTCGGTGTTATTCACCACCTTGTAGCCGCTAAAATACCCTGCCCGCAGCGAACCACTCATAAAGGTGCCGTAGTTCTCGTCACGGCGGTAACCATACTCAAAGGTGGAAAGCCATTTCCCCCCGACCAGATCCTGACTGAGTTTGGAGCCTGACTGCAGGTTAATATGACGCATTACCACGCGTGCATTATTCAGTATCAATGGCGCACTACAGTTCTCGACATTGAGCGTATCAATGGTCCAGCCGCCATCGGACAAATCGCCGGGATTGCGCGTATGTTCGATCCATACGTTGCGCATGATCGCCTGCGTCATGCGCGGCATATACAGCGTGGCATCGCCATAGCCCGTCTGGAAATTGGCATTACATAACTCAATGGCTGTGGAGTGATCCCAGACGCCTTTGGGTGAACCTGACCAGCCGATATCGAAAACGCGCGAGTAGGTGGTATTGGTATAGATTTGTTCAAACTTACTGTCGAGCGTGTCCTGCAGCTTAAAGATGGTTCCGCCGCTGCGCTGCCCCCGAAAGCAGCTGATATTAACGATTTGCCCTGCCATACAACTGTTTTCAAAAAACGGCTGAACATTGCTGCACATTTCAGGGGTAATGGTTGCCGTGTTGGTGACAGTATCGGCACTGGCCTGTCCGTCCCAGGTAATCCCGCGAATGGTGGTACGCCGAGCCTGAACTTTGAACAGGGTATTGGCACTTTTATCTGACACAATGGTGGTGCCGGGCAGAGAACCCAGCGCCAGATCGTCCCCGGCCAGACCAAAGAAGGGGATTTCCGTCTCACTCAAGTCCATGGGCATAATCAGGAAGCGCCCGCCAGGGAAACGTACCGGCAATCCCTTCATATTCTGGCTGTAAGTTTGTGACCAGCCGAGAATACGTTTAAACGCATCGGTGTCATCCGTGACGCCATCGCCCTTTGCACCAAAATGCAGGATGTTCACTTCTCGCGGATCGTTGATTGAACGTTTCCAGTAGAAGCCGTTTCCTATGGCTACCGTACCGCCATCATCTTTTAAAATCGTGGTGCCGGTAAATCCCACAAAATCGCCGCCGCCACGAAAGCTGGAATCTTTATCGTAGTAGCGTTTCAGTACGGCAATTTCACCTGGTTTTGACGGCATGGTCGTACGAAGCTCAGCAAATGAGTTAACTTCAATCATGATATCCTCCTCAGGATAATAGTCTGTAAATCAGAAAGTTAAAGAATCTTTGGCAGCGGAATGACCACACAGGACATCCCATAAATCGTTATGGCTGTTAATGGCGCGCACGGTGCGAATATCTGCTTTGTGAGCGTCATCGCCATGGGTGTAGATGGGGGAAAAGAGAATGCAGGCTGAATCGCTGTAGGTGGCAGGTTTATGGTTGGTGGTATTTGGACTGCTGCAGCTTGTCGCGAGCAGCAGCGTCATCAAGATTAAGGTTATCAGTCGCCACACGCTTCGCCTCCTCACTATTGCGTTGCTGTTGATGAGTAACATTCGCCATGCGATTTGCCTCTTGCCTGGCACTGTCGGCTTCCGACCGGGCTTGCTGTTGCACCTTGCCGATCTTCTTACCTCCCACGTAGCTGGCAACGACGGCGATGATCAGTGCACCCATCGCCGCCAGCCCGTGCCAGCCGCTGGTAAACAGAGAAATAAACGTCATGATGTCTCCTTATTGCTGGGGCGCTTTTCATTCAGCAGGTTTTTCTGGCGAACAAATTGCGCGATGACGCCCATCGCCACCATAAAGGCGCCGATGAGACCAAGGTAATTGTGGGGAAGGATGCTCTTCACATCGTCAGGCAGCGTTTGCCACGCATTCAGCGCAGACGACGGAAATGACTGAACCCAGGCGCTGAGCATTGACCCCAGCGAAGCCAGCCATACAGACCAGGTTTTAAATAACAATTTGGCGTGAGAAACAAACTGCAGCGTGGTGAAGCGCTGCATTAACAGCAGAATAATCACGACGACTAATACCGCGATAATAAAAAACAGCCATCTCATAACAGCCCCCGATAAACGTCGTAGTTACCGCTGCGCATAACGTCAGCATGACGTCTCACTCGACCGGGCGTTTGCCGTGCCCACAGGCTGTTAAGCATGGCATCGCCCGCCTCCGTAAAGTGTTCACGAACGATTGCGCTGAGCATATTTTTAAACTGTAAAACCCCATCAACGCCCAACTGGTACGCCATGCTCAACAGCACGTCGGTACGTGCATCATTGCACTTTGCCAGCACCTGTTTCAGGGGAGCGCGACTCTGCATATCTGTCATCTTGTTTTCCAGAATGCATTGCTTCCAGACATCGCCTACGCGGCGCGGCACCCGCAGGACATAATTGCTTAACGATGCGCCTTTAGGGCCAATCCGGATGCCGGCGGCGACCGTGGGGAACCCCAGGGTGTCGAGATAAGGCATTTCAGCGTAACCTTCTTCAAAATTCAGAATTGCAATAATCTGGCTCATAAAAACTCCTTAGTAAGGGTGCAGGCAACCCATCCCGTGCGGGAAAACATAAAACAAACTGATTAGTGCCAGAGATAAACGCAGCGGGAATTGCGATTAAAGGTGCAGCAGCACTAAAGCATTTGCGCAAAGGTCAGGCTCAGGAAGGAAGGATGGCGTTACCTGCAACAGGCAGTGAATCAACAGCGGTCACACGATTCAGCGAACCGCGTAGAGATGAACATGGGGCAGACAACAGTTATCAAAACCCGAGACGTCTTGATTTCTCAGGCGCGGCGCGGTTACAGCACGATCGACCGCTGGGGTAACCTGCCGCTGACAAATTTGTTCAGCACGCCGCAAAGGACGCGTTTCGGGTGGGTAGTTAAGTGCTTCGTCAATGCTTTGTTTAAGACGGTTGAGAGGTTGACGCCGCTGATGGCGGCGGGTACGTGCATTGCCCATAAAAACGCTTTTGCCATAATGAATTATCGCCATAACTCCTCCTGTGAATGAGTCTTTGGCGATAGGGTGGCAGGCGAGCGTTTTGGGTTTGAAGAACAAGCTCGAATGTCGCTGAATGGTGTTCACAGGCTCTCCTCCCGGCTGAATCATCAGTCAGGTGGAAGGGTCAGCAAAAGGGTACAGGCGGCATCTGACGACGCTGCATTATGCGCATCCACCCCATCCCAAAGCTCATTGGCTTTTGGGGGGTTTGATTCGCGCTTGTGCAGCGCCTCAATTGTTTAAGAGCGTTTCATCCATGTGGTAACACGTTCTTTCATCCATGCTCAAATTATTAACAGGTTCTTATGCTTTATCAAACACCACTGGTTAATTTATTTTTTACCATAAGTTAACTTTTTGAATTTAGACCGATTATTTTTTTGCCTTACAGGTGGCCTAGCCTGCTGAATTGTCTATCCCAGAATGTGATACTGCCCGGCCTGACTCATAATGACTTTTGCCAGCACGTTTAAATTCCCCGCCTCATTCCGGTCCAGATACCAGGTTTCATAACGCTTATTATCTGATATGACGGCAATTCTTTTGTGTTGCAGTTGCAGCCGCTTGAGATACAGCTGTTCATCCAGGGTAAAAATATAGATACCGTCGCCGTCAAACTGCTGGACGCTTATGTCCACAAACAGCTGATCGCGTGGTGCAAAAGTGTCGGACATGGCATCGCTGTTGATCGCAATTAATCGAATATGATCTGCCGGACGGCCGCTGAACAACACGCGGGCTTCATCCTGACCGTATTCGATGGCCTGAATGGTTTCGACAAAATCATCCCCCACAGGCAGACCTGCGCCTGACTTCTGCCCTAAATCAAAACTGTTCACGCGGAAGGTGTTTTTTTGGCAGGGGACGTCGTGAAGCGGGTAAGGTTCGGGATGCTGATCCATACCATATTGCAACCACTCTACCCGCACGCCAAGCAGCTGGCTGAGCGCCAGTAAATTGCCATTATCAGGCACAGACTGAGCGTTAAACCATTTCCACACGCCCGGCGCTGAAATCTTACAACCCTGGCGTTGTAACGCGCAGGCGACCTGTTTGTTGCGTCCGTGTCCTGTAATGCCCGCACTTTCACAAGCGGCTATCAGCCTGGCGGTGAAAGCTTGTCGGGTACTCTCTTTTTTAACCATCAGTTAATAATCGACCATTGAAGAGGAGCTGAATGTTATTTTCATTATTGCTACCAGTTCATTTTATATTACCGCCAGTTTACTACCTAACCGCATTACTAAGCATTTCTGATTATTATTTGCAGTTTTACCGCACAGCGAACCATAAAACAGGGCGCAAAGCCGCCTACCGTCTCACCTTTCAGCAATCTTTTGTAAAAAATTGCACCGCGCCCGACTCATCCCTGCAGTAAAAAATAATCCCCACCGCTTAAAAAGCCATCAACGGCGGGAAAACTCTACCATTGAGTGGCGCGGAAAAAAGCAGCATGAAAAAAAACGGGGGCCTGAATGGGCCCCCGTTTGTTTAAAAAATACCGTTATGCACGCAGGGTATCATCACCCCAGGCAATCCATTTGTAGGTGGTCAGCGCCTCCAGCCCCATAGGACCACGGGCATGCAGTTTTTGCGTACTGACCGCCACTTCTGCGCCCAGGCCAAACTGGGCACCGTCGGTAAAACGGGTACTGGCGTTTACGTACACGGCCGAAGAGTCGACCTGCTTAACGAAACGCGCCGCGTTTTGCGTGCTGCGGGTCAGGATAGCGTCTGAATGCTGCGTGCCGTGCATACGAATATGCGCAATCGCCTCATCCATATCGGCGACCCGCTTGACGTTAAGATCAAGCGACAACCACTCATCGTCATAGTCGCCCTGTTGCACGGCAGTAACGCTGGCCGGCCCCTGCTGCAGCTGCGCCAGAATATTGGCATCAGCATGCAGAGGGATATTCTCTTCAGCCATGCGGGCAGTAAAAGCGGGCAGGAAACGGTCAGCAATCGCGGTGTCAATCAACAACGTTTCCAGAGAGTTGCAGGCACTGGGGCGCTGCTTTTTCGCATTGACGATGATGTCCAGCGCTGGTGCGATTTCCATCGTCTCATCGATATAAATATGACAAACCCCAATCCCACCGGTAATGACCGGGATGGTCGCGTTCTCTCGACAGAGCTTATGCAGACCCGCCCCGCCGCGCGGAATCAGCATATCCACATAACGATCCAGTTTGAGTAGCTGATTCACCAGTTCGCGATCCGGATTTTCGATAGCCTGAATCGCTGCCGCCGGTAAACCGTGCTGCTGGAGTGCGTTCTGAATCACCCGCACCGTAGCCGCATTGGTGCGCCACGTCTCTTTCCCACCGCGCAGAATGGCTGCGTTACCGGTTTTTAAGCACAGACTGGCGACATCCACGGTGACGTTTGGACGCGCTTCATAAATCACGCCAATCACGCCCAGCGGCACCCGGCGGCGCTCAATCCGTAGCCCGCTGTCCAACTGACCGCCATCCATCACCTGCCCGACCGGATCGGCTAACTGGCAGACCTGGCGAACATCGCTGGCAATCGCGCTGAGGCGTGCAGGCGTTAAGGTCAGACGATCGAGCAATGCCTCGCTCATTTTGTTCTGCCGCGCCTCAGCCAGATCCTGCTCATTCGCGGTCAAAATAACGCTGCTTTCCGCTTCAAGTCGGTCAGCAATCGTCAGTAAAACCTGATTTTTTTCGGCTGCAGACAGATCCGCCATTGCCCAGGCCGCGGCACGCGCCGCCTTTCCCATTTCTTCAAGCATATTCGTTCCTTAGCTGACGATCATGTCGTCACGATGTACCGCAACCGGCCCGTATTCATAGCCCAGAATGTCGCTGATCTGTTGACTGTGGTGACCTGCGATCATACGCATCGCGTCGCTGTTGTAGCGCGAGACGCCGTGGGCGATATCGCGCCCCTGCAGGCTGCGAATACGGATCACTTCTCCGCGAGAGAAATTGCCCTGAATATCGCGAATACCTTTAGGCAGCAGTGAGCTGCCGCGCTCAATAATCGCGGCAAGCGCGCCGTCATCCACGGTGATCTCACCGGCCGGCGGCGCACCAAAAATCCAGCGCTTACGGTTTTCAAGCGGCGTTTGCTGAGCATGAAACAGCGTGCCCACCGGCTTGCCCGCAATTACGTCACTAATGACGTCGCTTCGGCTGCCCGCAGCAATAATCACGTCAATACCGGCCCGGCAGGCGACATCTGCAGCCTGGAGTTTAGTCGACATCCCGCCCGTACCTAATCCTGATACGCTGTCGCCCGCCAGGGCACGCAACGCGTCATCGATGATATGGACATCGCTGATTAATTCAGCATCCGGATTATTGCGCGGATCGGCGGTAAAAAGTCCCTGCTGGTCGGTCAGCAAAAGCAGTTTGTCCGCGCCGCCCAACATCGCCGCCAGCGCAGAGAGGTTGTCATTGTCACCCACTTTGATTTCAGCGGTGGCAACGGCGTCATTTTCGTTAATGACGGGCACGATATGGTTGTCCAGTAAGGCACGCAAGGTATCACGCGCGTTCAGGAAGCGTTCGCGATCTTCCATATCGGCGCGGGTCAGTAACATCTGACCGATATGAATGCCGTAGATGGAAAACAGCTGTTCCCACAGCTGGATAAGACGACTTTGCCCCACCGCAGCTAACAGCTGCTTTGAGGCGATGGTCGGCGGCAGTTCGGGGTAACCCAGATGTTCACGACCGGCTGCCATCGCGCCAGAGGTGACAATCACAATACGATGGCCGGCGGCGTGCTGTTGCGCGCACTGACGCACTAATTCCACCATGTGCGCTCTGTTTAACCGACGTGAACCGCCGGTAAGAACGCTGGTACCCAATTTGACCACAAGGGTCTGACTGCCACTCATGTTGTCCTGCCGTAAAAAATTTCTGTGAACGGACTTTTTAACAGGTGCAGTGAGGGAAGCCAACAGCCTGTAAGGGAAAAACTGCAAATTTCGCAGAGCGTCAATTAGACCAAAAGTTCCCCATTAACAACAAAACATCAAAATTGTCATAAAAAGTTCATCATTGATCGGTAAAAAGTCCGTGTTTTACAAACTTTTTCATTAATGCCTCAAAAGTTTTCTTGTTGTAACAAGGCGGCAACTGAATGCCCCCCGGCCTGTTGACTGAGCATCCGGAGAATAAAGGCAGCCATGCCTGTAACAAGAAGACGTTGAGGACAAAAAAATTTTACTCATTGGGATTGATAGCAAATGAAGAAAAGTACACTGGCAATCGTGGTATCTGCTCTGGCCCTGACCTCTGCTGCTCAGGCCGCTGAAGTTTATAACAAAGACGGTAACAAGCTGGATTTCTACGGCAAGGTTAAAGCTGAGCATTACTTCAGCGATTTCGCCAGTCAAAACGGCGACAAATCCTATGTGCGTATTGGCTTTAAAGGCCAGACGCAGATTAACGATATGATGACCGGTTACGGCCAGTGGGAATATGAGTACAAGGCAAATAACTCTGAAGGCAGTGATGCTAACCAGAACAACAAAACTCGCCTGGGCTTTGCCGGTCTGAAGTTCTCTCAGTACGGTTCATTCGACTACGGCCGTAACTACGGCGTGCTGTATGACGTTGAGTCACTGACTGACGTGTTCCCGGAATTTGGCGGTGATGGCACAGCACGTACCGACAACTTTATGACACAGCGCGCCTCTGGCGTAGCAACCTACCGTAACAACAACTTCTTTGGTCTGGTAGACGGTCTGAAGTTTGCTCTTCAGTATCAGGGCAAAAATGATTCTACTTCTGCTAACAGCCGTACCGACGTATTACGTCAGAATGGTGATGGCTACGGTGCATCACTGGGTTATGCCATTGCTGACACGGGTGTAAGCGTATTAGGTGCCATCACCTCTTCTGACCGCACCAACTCCCAAGCAGCAGGAATCTATGGCCGCGGTGATAAAGCCACGTCATGGGGCACAGGCCTGAAATATGACGCCAACAGCATTTATCTGGCGGCAATCTATACAGAAACCCGCAACATGACGCCAATTTCTGTTCCAGGCAGTTTCAGCAATTCTACAAGCTCTGTAAGCGGCTTCGCCAACAAAGCAGAAAACCTGGAACTGGTTGCTCAGTACCAGTTTGACTTCGGTCTGCGTCCATCCATTGGTTACGTTCAGACCAAGGGCAAAGATATCGAAAACGGTGTTGGCAATGAAGACCTGGTTAAATACATCGACGTGGGCGCGACCTACTACTTCAACAAAAACATGTCGACGTTTGTTGATTACAAAATTAACCAACTGGATAAAGACAACAAGCTGGCACTTAACAACGATGACATCGTTGCAGTCGGCCTGACTTACCAGTTCTGATGAATCTGAGTCTTGCCTGACGAGAGTGACGGTCGAGGGAATGACGGCCCGCGTGATGGACAGACTTAGTGCTTTACCCTCAATGTGAATGTGTCTGTTAAAAGGGCGAGTTGCAAAACTCGCCCTTTCCTTTTGTGTTTTGTGTTCCGGCCCACCGCTCTGTCCGCTTTCCGGTACGTTGATGCGTAGGCAAATTTTCCCGCCAGGCCATAAAAAAAGGCCCCCGCAGGGGCCTGGTGTCAGGCGCTGAGTTTTATCGGTTTTTCATCAAAGTCACTGGCTGGCACCAGATCCAGTTCAAACTCTTTCAGCATCGTTTTTAAACGGCCGTGGAAATTACGTAAGGTTTCTTCCACGCGGGCATTGTTATCTTTGCCTTTGATCGTGGCAACTGACCAGTCGCCTTCTTTATCAAACAGGCCGATGTGATAAACGTAGGTAAAGTGATCGGCTTGCGCTTCCAACTCCATCCACCAGCCCCAAAATTCACGCAACTCAGGCGCAGGCTTTACATTCACGCAGGCAGCCAGGCAGTCGAAGAAAAAACGGGTTTCACTACACTTTCCATCGCGTATGTAAGGTCCCAGTTCCGTGAAGCGTTTAAGCAGGCGACTGCGGGGATGACCACTCGGTAACGTCATGCTAATTCTCCATAAGGACAGGCTTGATATTCCGAACCGTAGCAGCCGTGCTGCACTCTCTTTTGACGATCCGAATGATTCCAGCTAGTAGTTGTAGCAAACACTGTAAATTTTGCCAGCTATCTTTTCAAACGCTGGGCCAGCCAATCGCAGATTTCATTAAGCCCTTTATCAAAACTGGCGATGACCGGTTTTACGGGAATTAACAAGGCCTTACCTTGCGACGAGGAGTTAGCGATTAATTTGCTCTCTTCCTCGGGGCTGAAGAGATCGTTTGGCCAGTGTGCAGACAGCATCGGCGTTGACGTTCTTCGTCCCAGAAGCCCCTGATTTTTCAGCGAGTAGCTGAGCAACTCAGCCCGTAATGCGCTGTCCGTTGTGCCAGTCATGCCAAGTCGGCTCGCAAGCATGTCCATGTACATATCCGGCACCTTGTTCTGCAGCGTGGCCTGCGTCAGCAAACTGTGCACAATCGGCCCCAGACAGGCCACCGCCCGCAGCCGCGGTGCTTCCAGATAGGCCAGACGCACCGCGACATTCGCGCCAAAGCGGAAGCCCAGCGCGGCAACGCGCGTATGATCGATCCACGGTACGGACGCCAGATCGCGCAGTACCTGCTGATGCAGAAAGCTGGTGTCCTGGCTGAGCTTCCACTTCATTGAATTCCCGACGGAAGGCATATCCAGCGTCAACATGGCGATACCGCGCGGTGCCAGATAGTCATGGAACAGACGATAATGATCGGTTTGCAGCGAATCCAGCGCACCACAAAACATCACCGTGGGATAAGGTGCCTCCACAGCAGGCGGCATGTGCAGAAAACCACTGACCGGGCTACCGCCTTCAATGGGGAAGGTCAGCGTTTTGAGTTCTCCGGGTAGCCGGCGGGTTGCCTCGTCATAAGCGCGGCTGGCGAGCGTTTGTGCCTGATCAGCCAGTTCATCGCCTTTGATATAAGGATAAGCCGCCACGCTATAGAGGTGAGACGCATGAAGCCAGTCATGACCGGCCCGATCGTGTTCACTTTCGTTCGCCTCAAGCGCCCGCTGCTGCCAGAAGCCCGCCTGCCTGCTCCACTCGAAATTCCAGTTGCCATTACGGTAACCAATGACCGTATCCAGCAGCGCCGGATGGGTGTGCTCAGCGTCGCTGATTGCGATACGAGCCAGCACCTCGCTGACCTCCTGCGATGGCAAACCACGCCAGGCCCACATCAACTTATTAAGCATGCGATACCAGCCACGCTGGCTATCGCCATCCAGGGCGGAGTGCACCTCATGCGTGGCGTGACGACGCAGTCGTACCAGAGATGAGGTTTCGGGGTGTTTAAAACGAGGCTTGAACAGCTCAACGCTCAGGTTTTTGCCAGGCATGTTACCTCTCTGACAGCATTAACAGCGGTAAGTAAGTGTACTGTACCGCAAAACAAGTCGCGAGGCGTAGAAAGCACAACGCCCGGAAAACCGGGCGTTGTTTGTGTTACATCAATCAGCTTTTCACAATCGGTGGAATGTAAACCACGCCCATGTCCCACGGCTGCTCAATCCAGGTGTTCTGCGGAATATCAACAACATAATCGTCCACCAGCTCGCGGCCAGCAGGCTTAGCAAAGATGGTGCAGAAACGGGCTTTTGGGTACATTTCGCGGATGGCTTGTGCGGTGCCGCCGGTATCAACCAGGTCGTCAATAACGATAAAGCCTTCACCGTCGCCTTCAGCGCGTTTCAGGACTTTCATTTCACGCTGGTGATCGTGGTCATAGCTGGAAATACACACGGTATCGACATAGCGAATACCCAGTTCACGTGCCAGCAGCGAAGCCGGTACCAGACCGCCGCGGCTGACTGCAATAATGCCTTTCCACTGTTCAACAGGAAGCAGGCGTTGAGCCAGTTTGCGGGCATGAATCTGCAGCATGTCCCAGGTAACAACGTATTTTTCGCTCATAAATAGGTATCCCAGCCAGTCAGTGTGGCTTAAAAAATGTGCAACGGGGAAAAGGTTGCGCGAGATTATAAGGACATGACGCGCTAAAAACCAGCACCTGGCTTCTGGTTGCGGTTTTTTAGCGCGTTGAATAACACACCGAGTCAGAAACAGTGATATTCTCGCCCTATCTCGTCAGTTCTCTGACGGCGATCTTTTACTGGAACTTCGCAATGTCCGGCCCGGCCGGCGCACTGACACAGGAGACTTGTCGTGTCTGAATTGTCCCAACTCTCTCCACAGCCACTGTGGGATATTTTCGCTAAGATTTGCTCTATTCCGCATCCCTCTTTCCATGAAGAAGCGCTGGCAAGCTATATCGTTGGCTGGGCCAAAAAACAAGGTTTCTGGTGTGAGCGCGATCAGGTAGGCAATATTCTGATCCGTAAACCAGCCACGCCAGGCATGGAAAAACGCACGCCGGTTGTGCTGCAGGCCCACCTTGATATGGTGCCGCAGAAAAACAACGACACCGTACACGACTTCACCAAAGATCCTATTCAGCCTTATGTTGATGGCGAGTGGGTCAAAGCGCGCGGTACGACGCTGGGTGCCGACAACGGTATTGGTATGGCATCTGCGCTGGCCGTTCTGGCGGACAGCAGCCTGACCCACGGTCCGCTGGAAGTGTTGTTAACCATGACCGAAGAAACCGGCATGGATGGCGCGTTTGGCTTACAGCCAGGTTGGCTGCAGGCGGATATTTTGATCAACACCGATTCGGAAGAAGAAGGTGAGATCTATATGGGTTGCGCAGGTGGTATCGACTTCGTCACCACGCTTCCGCTGACGCGTGAGGCGGTGCCGGCTTCCCACGAAAGCCTGAAGCTGACCCTGAAAGGCCTGCGTGGCGGTCACTCCGGCGCGGATATCCACATGGGCCTGGGCAATGCGAACAAATTGCTGGCGCGTTTCCTGGCGGCCCATGCGGCAGAGCTGGATCTTCGTCTGGTTGAATTCACCGGTGGTACGTTGCGTAATGCAATCCCACGTGAAGCCTTTGCAACCGTGTCTGTCGACAGCAGCAAAGTAGACAGCCTGAAATCGGCCGCCGCCGGCTTCCTGGCTGCGTTGCAAAATGAACACGGCGTAAAAGAGAAAAACATTGCCTTTGTCAGCGAGCCGGTTGCCCATCAGGGTGACGCGCTAACCACAGAGAGCCGTGACCGCTTCCTGAATCTGCTGAACAGCACGCCAAACGGTGTTATCCGTAACTCAGACGTCGCCAAAGGCGTGGTTGAAACCTCGCTGAATGTGGGTGTGGTCACGATGGAGGCAGATAAAGCAGAAATTAACTGCCTGATTCGCTCACTGATCGATACCGGGCGTGATTACGTCGTGCAGATGCTGACCTCACTCGGTCAGTTGGCGGGCGCACAAACGAAGCCGAAAGGTGGCTATCCCGGCTGGCAGCCAGACGCAGACTCGCCGATTATGGCGCTGACCCGTGAAACCTATGTTGCGCTGTTTAATAAGACGCCTAACATCCAGGTGATTCACGCAGGTCTGGAATGCGGCCTGTTCAAAAAGCCTTATCCTGACATGGATATGGTTTCGATTGGACCAACGATTACCGGCCCTCACTCACCTGATGAGCAGGTGCATATCGAGAGCGTGGGGCTTTACTGGAAACTGCTGACAACGCTTCTGAACGTGATACCTGAAAAGTAATTCAGGCGCGTTAATCTCTCTGAGGGTTTATGTTCAACATAAACCCTTTTTTTATCGGCTATTTCGGCCTGACGTCCTTTCATCGCCAGCCACTAAGCATTAGCTTTCGCCACCGCCCGCTAAAACAGTAAAAAGCGTTTATCCGCCCCGCAGATTGACATTTTCTGTCGTGCAGCCGGTGCAATAATGTCCCAAAGCCAACCTGTCTCTGACAACGGCATCAGGTCATCTGTGTACCGGAGAGCCGTTCTTCACAACGTGATTAGAGGGTGCATGAAGACGTTATTGCTCACCAAACAGGAAGTCAGTCAGCTCATCAGCACCGACGACGTGATTGATGCGGTGGAAGAAGCCTATAAAGCCTTCAACAGCAATCTGGTGGAACAGCCGGCCTATATCGGTTTGCACCTTCCCGCGCCGCGTGGGGAAATAGACTTTAAAACCAGTTATTACAAAAGCAACGAACTGATTTCGATGAAAGCCTCCTCTGGCCCCTTTCCACAGAACCCTGTGGAATATGGCCTGCCGAGCGGCATGGGAACGGTAATATTGTTTGATGCCCGGACCTGTGCGCTGTGCTGCGTGATGGATGGTAGCCTGATTACCGGTCTGCGCACCGGCGCATCGGGTGCCGTTTCCGTGAAGGCACTGGCACGCACAAGCGCCAAAAAAATGACGATGATTGGCACAGGTAATCAGGCCAGGATGCAGGTAAGAGCCATCGCCAGGGTTATGCAAATTGAAGAGATCCATGCCTGGAGCCGCACGCCAGCATCCCGGCTGGCCTTTAAAAATGATATTGAAAGCGAGTTTGGTATCCCGGTCACTGTGGCGGATTCCTGCCAGGCGGCGGTAGCGCAAGCCGATATTTTGATTACAACGACCCGGGGCAAAGGGCCGCTGATCGAAGCCAGCTGGATTAAGCCTGGCACACATATCATCGCCATTGGCACCGACCAGCAGGGTAAACAGGAATTTGATCCTCACATTTTCAGCCGGGTAAAAGTGGTCGTGGACTCCCTGTCTCAGTGCACGCAAAAGGGTGAAACCTGGCACGGGCTGAACAGGAATATCATCCGTGAAAACGACATTCATGCTGAAATCGGTGAGATATTACTGGGGAAGAAGCCGGGCAGAGAAAGTGAGGAAGAAATTACCTTTTTTGACTCCACGGGCCTTTCCATTCAGGACAACACGACCGCCGGCAGAATTTACCGCAATGCCCTCGAAAAAGGTGTCGGTACGTATTTTGCATTTTTTGAATAACGTTTTTCCTTCAGATAAAGGTAACCGTGATGACGCGTCAGTATCCGACCCTGCAAGATATTCATGAAGCGCAACAGCGTATCGCTGCGCATATTCGTCACACACCGTTGTTGCGCGCCGATAAAATCGAAAAGCAGGTGGGATGTCAGCTTTATCTCAAGCCGGAGACGCTGCAAATTACCGGTGCGTTTAAAATTCGCGGTGCGCTAAATAAAGTGCTCTCTCTGCCCGTTGAGGCTTTTGCCAACGGTATTATTTCCAGTTCGTCAGGCAATCATGCTCAGGGGCTGTCGTACGCAGCCAGAATGCTGGGTGTAAAAGTTGTCCTGGTCTTGCCGGTCACCACGCCAAAAATCAAAATCGAGAATACCCGCGCGCTGGGAGCAGAGATTATTTTGTTTGATGGTGACAACGCCTCGCGCTGGAAAGAAGTGTATGAAATTGCCGAAGCCAATAACTATGCGGTGGTGCATGGCTTTGAAGATCCGATGGTCATGGCCGGACAGGGCACGATCGGTTGCGAAATATTAGATGATTTACCGGATGTGGATACTGTCATTGTGCCGCTGGGCGGCGGCGGTCTGCTTTCTGGTGTCGCCACGGCGCTGAAAGAAACCCGTCCGGCGGTCAGAGTCATTGGCGCTGAGCCTGCCCTGACGCCTAAATATTATCAAAGCCGGATCAATAAACAGCCTACTTCCCTGCCGCTGCAAAACACCATCGCTGACGGCTTAAGAATTAGCGTACCGGGACGCAATCCCTACCCGATTATTGAGAAGTATGTAGACGAGATTATTCTGGTGGATGAAGAACACATTATTCAGGGCATGCGCGTTCTTGCCAGGGATGCAAAATTAATTGCGGAACCGGCAGCCTCAATTGGTCTCGGTGCGCTACTGGCGGGTTCGGTGAGTCTGAAACCCGACGAGAAAGTCTGCGTCTTGCTGACGGGCGGAAACTGGGATCTGGCCGACTTAGCCGAGGTCTACGCACTGAAATAACCGGTTCTGTCACCCTGTTCTGCAGGTTAAGACCTTATCTGAAGCCTTATCCTGCCTGCCACATTCAATCAATCTCCCTTGAATCGTGAAAGCGCATGACTGACTTAACAATTTTCGGTTAGTCATTCGCAGCATAATCCGCTGCGGGAATGCCGCTTCCTACCGCTAAATCACCAACTTACTGCGCTTAACCAGCTTTAGCCGCCATTATGTCCAGATGTCTGGATGGCTAATAAGTTTCTGTGCTAACTTATGCGCTTTCGGCTGTTGCCGTGCCTGATGCTTCAGGAAAAAATGTGGTCAGTGACTTTAATGGAGATCCCAGCAATGCATGCTTTAAATCGCCTTGAGATGCGTAACATCTCCATCGATTTTGGCGGATTTGCCGCGTTAACGTCGGTGGATTTTCTGAGTGAAGGTCACTCGATTCATGCGCTGACCGGGGCCAATGGGGCCGGTAAATCCACGCTGATGGCAGTGCTGTCAGGTGCCCATAGTCACTACAGCGGTGAGATTCTGCTGGACGGTAAACCGGTTTCGATTCGCAGCCCGCGGGACGCCAAACAGTTGGGTATTCACCTTGTTCAGCAGGAGGTGGATGTGGCATTAGTGCCACAGCTCAGCGTAGCGGAAAACATTCTGTTGGATCAGTTAGCAGAGCCAGGTCACGGTTTCCGCTGGAGCGATATTCGCCGCCGGGCTCGTCATCTGCTGGCCCAGCTGGATGCATCGATAGATGTTAAACGCCCGGTAGAGCGCTGCTCGCTGGCGGAAAAGCAGCAAATTCTGCTGGCCAGAGCCCTCTCCCATCACTGCCGTTTTCTGATTCTTGACGAACCCACTGCGCCGCTCGACCAGCACGAGAGCGAACGCCTGTTCGCCGTCGTCCGTCGTCTGCAAACCAGCGGCATAGGTGTCGTGTTTATTTCTCACCGTATCCACGAGCTGAAGGCTATTTGCGACCGCCTGACGGTGCTGCGCGATGGACGACTGATTGAAAGCGGCCCAATGGCGGCGCTGAGTGGTGAGCAGATTGTTGAAAAAATGCTGGGGCATCCGTTAACCGATATCTATCCACCGCGGCGTCCACCTCAGCCGCAGCCCGTGATCATGGCGGTGGACGGTTTGCATGATGAACACCTGCTGCAGGATATTTCACTGCGTTTGCACAAAGGCGAGATTCTGGGCATTGCCGGTCTGGCGGGCGCGGGGAAAACCGAACTGTGCAAGGCGCTGTTTGGTGCCAGTAAGAGCCGCGTTTCACGCGGTGAGCTGCACGGTAAACGCTGGAAGCCGCGATCGCCACACGACTCGGTGCAACAGCGCATGGCGCTGGTGCCTGAAGAACGCCGTAAAGAAGGCATTTTTATTGATGAGTCGGTGGCGATGAACCTCAGCATCAGCGCAGACGACAGCTTTTCCCGCTGGAGCCTGTTTGGTCATCGTCAGGCCTGGCGCTGGGCAGAAGCGGTGATTCGCCGCCTCAGCGTGCGTACCACGGGCCCGGCGCAGCAACTGCGTCGGCTCTCCGGTGGTAATCAGCAGAAAGTGGCGATTGGCAAATGGTTGCGCAATAACGCCGATGTGCTGATTTTTGATGAACCTACCAAGGGCGTGGACGTAAAAGCGAAAACAGAGCTGTTCACGCTGATCAGCAACCTTGCCCATGAAGGCAAAGGCATTATTTACGCCTCTGGCGAATTTTCTGAACTGGTCGGCTTATGCGACCGTATTTGTGTGCTCTGGGATGGACGCATTGTGGCGGAGTTAGAGGGACGGCAAGCCACAGAAGAGACACTTTTGCTCTATTCCACCGGAGGAATCCCTGCGTGAGCAGTAGTAAAGACTTATCCCTGAAGCCAGCGTCTTCCTCGCTGCGCCATCAGCTGTTCGATTTCCTGTATAAGTGGGGCATGCTGCTAACGGTGGTGATATTGATCGCCGCTTTTGGTTTGGCTTCCGACAGTTTTCTGGAGCCGAACAACATCATCAATATTTTACGCTCCATCGCCATCGTAACCGTCATTGCGGTGGGCGTATCCGTTTCGCTGACCGTCGGCGGCTTCGATCTGTCCGTTGGTTCTACCGCCTCACTGGCCAACGCCCTGGTGATTTCGCTATTCGTCTGGTATGGCTTTGATACCACGGCGGCCATTGCCATCACGCTGGTGCTTTGTACATTGGTCGGGCTGTTCAATGCGTTTCTGATCGTGGTGCTGCGGATTCCCGACATGCTGGCGACACTGGCCACCCTGTTTGTGATTCAGGGCGTGGCAATGACCTACAGTTTTGGTGGCTCCATTACGGAAAATATGGTGCTGCCAAGCGGTGATATGGCTGAAGGCACGATTCCGGCAACGTTTGACCTGCTGGGGCAGGTGCCGACAATCGTTATTATCATGCTGGTTGTCACCGTCGTGGCACAGCTCGCATTATCCCTGACAAAGCACGGTCGCCGCATGTACGCGCTGGGCGGTAATCCCGAGGCCGCCAGGCTTTCCGGTATTCGCACGACACGTTATCGCGTGCTGGCCTACGTCATCGCGTCATTGTTAGCCGGGCTGGGCGGTATTCTGCTGGCATCACGCATCGGATCGTCACAGGTTAACGCGGGTGGCGGTTATCTGATGGATGCGGTCGCGGCAGCCTGGATCGGCCTTTCTCTGGCCGGTTCCGGTAAGCCGAATGCCCTGGGTACGTTGGTGGGTGCCGTCATTCTTGGCGTGCTGCAAAACGGTCTGGTGATGCTGTCGGTCCCCTATTACGCCATGGACATTATCAAAGGGCTGGTGCTGGCATTAGCACTGGCTATCACTTACGTACAGCGCCGCTAAGGCGCATCCCCAACTGGAGTTAAGAATAATGAAAAAGATAACACTCTCGCTGCTGGCATTCAGCCTGTTAAACGCCAGTGCAGCGTTTGCCGACACCGTCACGCCGGTTCCTGCCGCTATCGCTAACCATGAAGGCCCGATACGCATTGCCGTCATCCGTAACCTTGGCTCAGACGACAACACCACACAGTTTGTTGCGGGGGCCATTCAGCAAGGCCGCCAGTTAGGCTTTAAAGTCAGTACGTTTCTCAGCAACGGCGACGATGCACGCTTCCAGGATTTCGTGAATCAGGCGATCAGCCAGAAATACGACGGTATTGTGCTGTCCCACGGCAAAGCGCCGTACGCCAGTGCGCTGGTAAAACGCATTGCGGACGCCGGCATTAAGGTATCGGTATTTGATACGCCCGTGGACAACCCGATTCCGGGTGTCACGGTCACCGCGCAGGATGATGCGTCTCTGGCCCAGTTGTCGCTGGGACAGTTAATCAAGGATTTCAACGGCAAAGCCAACATTGTTAAATTATGGGTTGCCGGTTTCCCGCCGATGGAACGTCGTCAGGTTGTTTATGAGAAATTGCTGAAAGAGAACCCTGGCATTCATCAACTTGAGTCGATTGGCGCGGTATCAACGGATGTCCAGGGCGACACCGCCAATAAAGTTGGCGCTATCCTGGCGAAATACCCTAAAGGTAAGATTGACGCCATCTGGGGTGCATGGGACGCGTTCAGCCAGGGCGCTTACAAAGCGCTGCAGGAAAATGGCCGTACAGAGATCAAACTGTACAGCATCGATGTCTCGAATCAGGACTTGCAGTTGATGCGTCAGAAAGGCAGCCCGTGGGTACAGACTGTCGCGGTCGATCCTAAAACCATCGGGGCCGTCAATATGCGCCTGGTGGCAAACAAGATTGCCGGTGAAACCACGCCAGCTACCTATGAATTTAAAGCCGCTTCGATTTCTCAGCAGGCGCTTAACAGCCATCCTGGTGCGGTGAACGTGGCGTCGTTGAACAAAATCATTCCAGGCTGGGGCAGTAATGAGGATTTCGTCCAGCCGTGGTTTGCGACGCTGGAAGCAAAATATAAGAAGTAGGCGTTCGTCGCCGAACAGGGGCGGTTAAGGCGTGTCACCTGAGGGGTGATGTTCATTGCATGAGCGTGGCTTTGGTTGGTGGCCTGAGCGGCGTCCAGTCATAAAGCTCCGGGAAGGTTTCGCTCGCCAGGCGGCGGGCAGTTTCAGTCCGCCCCGTGCGGGCGACCGACAAGGGGCCGCCAGTCGCCGCGGCCCCTTGACCCCGGGCTCCCGTCCTGCCCACCCGCCGCTGCGCGGTCCCTTCGCGGCTTCAGGATTTCTCCCGGACCGTCAGGACGCGCCGTCCCTGGCGCGGCCTGACTTTCGCCGACGTCCTGTCGGCTCATCCGGAAATCCTGCATCCGCTCAGCGGGACGGGAAGGCCGGCCCAACTCCCCCGCTTTGATATCTGTGCCAAAACTACTTTCCGCGTCGCTTCAGATGTCAGAAAACATCGCTTCAGATGCCAGAAAAGCATCACAGCTTATTGCTGTTCATTTTTTCATTTTCGTCAGGCTTTCCTGTCTTGATTTCTGATTGCGCATGTTAACAACAGACAGGCGAAGCCGGTCTTTCGGAAAAATATACGCCCTCACAGGCGAGTGTTTTCCGGAGGCATCCGGCGCGCTGAGGAAAGAACGGAGGCCAGGACGGCGCGGCAGGGACGCCGCGACGAGGACGGCTGCGCCACGGAGGGCGCATCCGGACGGTCCGTCAGGCCGCAGTGAGTGACGAAGGGACAGCGACGGCTGCCGGACGCCGGGATTGTTAAGGGGCTGGCGCAAGCCCCTTAACCCGACCGCCTGCACGGGCAGGCTGAAACTCCCTGCCGCCTGGCGGGCGGAACATGCTCAGAACAAAACCGTAACGCCCGGCCGGGCAGAATATGCTCAGAGCAAAACCGCATCGCCACTACCTTGCAGGCGCAACACACCTGAAGCAAAAATGTAGCTCCCCTGCCCGATGGCCGGAACACACCGGAAGTAAAACGGCATCGCCCACGCCCACAGGCAACCCCGCATCAACTAAAGAATAAGCCCT
>Ga0308161_1000215_pt1 | contig 127010 bp, 107 predicted proteins | sample PhyFR2_FD_201034 | JGI IMG/M metagenome (GOLD analysis project Ga0308161, IMG submission 201034) | Phyllosphere microbial communities from UC Gill Tract Community Farm, Albany, California, United States - DLSLF.R2 | ecosystem: Host-associated > Plants > Phyllosphere > Unclassified | place...
GACCCCATGCCGAACTCAGAAGTGAAACGCCGTAGCGCCGATGGTAGTGTGGGGCCTCCCCATGCGAGAGTAGGGAACTGCCAGGCATTGTATAAGTGAAGAAGCCCCGCACGCGAGTGCGGGGCTTTTTTACGTCTGTACGCTGCCCGTTAAAGCTGAAACATTTTCATTTTCTGCATCAAACCTCGACAATCCCGACCGATCAGGCTAATGTTGGGCATCCAGATGTCTAAACGTTTATATGGTTGCAAGAGGTGCGCAGGCTATGCCAATCAGGATCCCCGACGAATTACCGGCAGTGAATTTTTTACGCGACGAAAACGTCTTTGTGATGACCTCGTCGCGCGCCAGTATTCAGGAGATCCGCCCGCTTAAAGTGCTCATACTCAATCTGATGCCGAAGAAGATCGAAACGGAGAATCAGTTTCTGCGTCTGCTGTCCAACTCACCGCTCCAGATCGATATTCAGCTGCTGCGTATCGACAGCCGTGAGTCACGCAATACGCCCTCTGAGCACCTCAACAACTTCTACTGCAATTTTGAAGATATCCAGCATGACAATTACGACGGCTTAATCGTTACAGGTGCGCCACTCGGGCTGGTCGATTTTAATGATGTCGCCTACTGGCCGCAGATCCAGCGCGTGCTGCACTGGGCCAACGAGCATGTCACCTCCACCCTGTTTGTCTGCTGGGCAGTGCAGGCCGCACTCAATATTCTGTATGGGATCCCCAAGCAAACCCGGCATAACAAACTGTCGGGCGTCTATGAACATCAGATTCTGCATCCTCATGCCTTACTGACGCGGGGATTTGATGATAATTTCCTGGCGCCCCACTCGCGCTATGCGGATTTTCCTTCTCAGCTGATCAGGGATTACACCGATCTTGAGCTGTTTGCTGAATCGGAACAGACGGGTGCCTATCTGATGGCGAGCAGGGACAAACGTCTGGTGTTCGTTACCGGCCATCCGGAGTATGACGCCCTGACGTTGTCAGGTGAGTATCATCGTGATTATGAAGCGGGCGTGAATCCGGACGTTCCCTATAACTATTTCCCGCAGGATAATCCGGCCCTGGCACCGCGTGCAACCTGGCGTAGCCATGGCAACCTGCTGTTCTCCAACTGGCTCAACTACTACGTTTACCAGATTACGCCATTCGATCTGCGTCATATGAACCCGACGCTGGAATAGTCCCGGTCCGGGATCAACTGAACCGTGTTAGCCACTGGCAGCACGGTTTTTTTTCGCCCGTGAAACGTTGCTGAAAAGAGTTCCCTTATCTGTTCAGACTTTAACATCAGCAAATTCAGTAAGATAAACTCGCTTTATTATAAAAATGGAAATAGTTTTTGATTTAAGAAAATAAATGCTTATGCTCTGATCCTGTAGCTCATAAAACCAGCACCCTATGGATCCGCTGCAAACGATCCTTTGAATACAGGAGAGCGCCAGCATGACAGACTCAGTGATCAGCCATTCCCTGATTTTCAGCCAGCCCTTTAGCCATGCCGAACAGCGGGTGTTAACCCCCGACGCAGTTGCCTTCCTTGAAAGCGTGGTCGCGCGCTTTGCTCCACAGCGTGAAGCCCTGTTATCGGCGCGTCAGCAGCGCCAGCTTCGTTACGATCAGGGCTATCTGCCGGACTTTGATATGGAAACCGCTTCCATAAGAGAAAGTGAGTGGCGCATTCAACCTATTCCGGCAGATTTAGCCGATCGCCGGGTTGAGATTACCGGTCCGCCCGATCGCAAAATGGTGATTAACGCGCTGAATGCCAACGTAAAAGTCTTTATGGCTGACTTTGAGGATTCGCTGTCGCCGGAATGGAAGAAACTGATCGAAGGGCAGCTGACACTGCAGGAGGCGGTGCAGGGCACGCTGAGTTATACCAGCGATAACGGCAAAATCTATCAGTTAGGTGCCACTCCTGCGGTCCTGATGTGCCGGGTTCGCGGCCTGCATCTGTCAGAAAAGCATGTCAGCTGGCAGGGTGAGGCGATTCCGGGCGGTCTGTTCGACTTTGCGCTCTACTTCTTCCACAACGTTCGTCCCCTGCTGGCCAAAGGCAGCGGGCCATACTTCTATCTGCCAAAGACTGAGAGCTGGCAGGAGATCGCCTGGTGGCGTGAGATCTTCAGTTTCAGTGAGGATCACTTCGATCTTCCTCGCGGAACGATCAAGGCCACGGTACTGATCGAAACCTTACCCGCCGTTTTTCAGATGGATGAGATCCTGTGGAATCTGCGCGATCACATCACCGGCCTCAACTGCGGTCGCTGGGATTATATCTTCAGCTATATCAAGACCCTGAAACAGCATGCCGATCGTGTGCTGCCCGATCGCCAGTCCGTCACCATGGATCAGCCGTTCCTGAATGCCTATTCACGGCTGCTGATCAAAACCTGCCATCGGCGGGGCGCGTTTGCGATGGGCGGCATGTCGGCGCTGATCCCTGCGAAAGATCCCTCGCGCAACGCCTGGGTCCTGCAGCGCGTAAAGGAAGATAAGCAGCGGGAAGCCGGTAACGGCCACGACGGCACCTGGATTGCGCACCCTGGTCTGGCCGATACCGCGATGGCGGTTTTCGATGCCGCACTGGGCAGGCGATCGAACCAGCTGCACATCCTGCGTGAAGAGGATGCGCCCATCACCGCAGAGCAGTTGCTCGCGCCCTGTCCGGGTGAGCGAACCGAGGCCGGAATGCGCGCCAACATCCGTGTCGCGCTGCACTATCTGGAGGCCTGGATCAGCGGCAATGGCTGCGTGCCGATTGACGGGCTGATGGAAGATGCGGCGACCGCAGAGATCGCACGCACCTCTATCTGGCAGTGGATTCGTCATCAGCAGCGCCTCAGCAATGGCCAGCTGGTCACCGCCGAACTGTTTCTGCGCTGGCTGAATGAAGAGCTGCACCTGCTGCAGAATGCGCTGGGCGAAACGCACTTCAGCGCCGGCCGCTATAGCGATGCGGCGCAGCTGATGGCGCAGATCACCACGGAGCGCGAGCTGGTTTCCTTTCTTACCCTGCCAGGCTATCGCCTGATCCCCCAGACAGAGGAGCTATTGCCATGACACGTACTCAACAGACAGAACAACTCGAACAACTCTGGCAGACCGCACGCTGGCAGGGAATTACCCGCCCCTACAGCGCGGCAGAGGTGGTTAATCTGCGCGGATCGGTTCTGCCCGCCTGTACGCTGGCCACGCGCGGCGCGGAAAAGCTCTGGGCGCTACTGAACGGCGGGGCGAAGAAAGGGTATGTCAACAGCCTGGGCGCGCTGACGGGCGGGCAGGCACTGCAGCAGGCGAAAGCGGGCATCGAGGCGATCTACCTCTCCGGCTGGCAGGTGGCGGCGGATGCCAACGTGGCGGGGCAGATGTATCCGGATCAGTCGCTCTATCCGGTGAACTCGGTGCCGGAGGTGGTGACGCGCATAAATCAGACCTTCCAGCGCGCCGATCAGATTCAGTGGTCCGGCGGTATTGAAGCCGGTGACAACCGCCACACCGATTTCTTTCTGCCGATCGTGGCGGACGCAGAAGCAGGATTTGGCGGCGTGCTGAATGCGTTTGAGCTGATGAAGGCGATGATTCAGGCGGGCGCGGCGGCGGTTCACTTCGAAGATCAGCTGGCGGCGGTCAAAAAATGTGGTCACATGGGCGGCAAAGTACTGGTGCCGACGCAGGAAGCGATTCAGAAACTGGTCGCAGCACGACTGGCTGCGGATGTGATGGGAGTGCCAACCCTGCTGCTGGCCCGGACCGATGCGGATGCGGCCGATCTGCTGACCTCCGACTGCGACGAATATGATCGGCCCTTTATCCGCGGCGATCGCACGGCTGAGGGTTTCTTCCGCACCCACGCCGGGATTGAGCAGGCGATCAGTCGCGGGCTGGCCTATGCGCCATACGCGGACATCCTGTGGTGCGAAACCTCCACGCCCGATCTGGCGATGGCGCAGCGCTTTGCCGATGCCATTCATGACCGTTTTCCGGGCAAGCTGCTGGCGTACAACTGTTCGCCTTCGTTCAACTGGAAAAAGAACCTCGACGATCGCACCATCGCGAAGTTTCAGCAGTCGCTCAGCGACATGGGCTATCGCTTCCAGTTCATCACGCTGGCGGGCATCCACAGCATGTGGTTCAACATGTTCGATCTGGCTCACGCCTACGCACAGGGTGAAGGCATGCGTCACTACGTTGAAAAGGTTCAGCAGCCTGAGTTCGCCGCCCGCGATCGCGGTTACAGCTTCTCCTCGCACCAGCAGGAGGTGGGCACCGGCTATTTCGATCAGGTGACCAATATCATTCAGGGAGGAAAATCGTCGGTGACGGCGCTGACCGGCTCCACCGAGGAGCATCAGTTCTGACCTTTTCCGCTGACTGATCCCCCGCCCGCCCTGTGCGGGCGGCACTGACCGGAGCCGATTATGCCGCCACGCGAATCGCTGATCGCCCACACCATTCTGCAGGGGTTTGATGCGCAGTATGGCCGCTTCCTCGACATTACGGCTGGCGCGCAGCAGCGCTTTGAACAGGCGGAATGGCAGGCGGTGCAGCATGCCATGAAAGCCCGTATTCATCTCTATGATCATCATGTCAGCCTGGTCGCTGACCAGCTGCGGGTGCTGAACGGCGCGGCAGACTGGGATGTGACGTTCTGGCTGCGGGTCAAGGATCACTATCAGAGCCTGCTGCCCGGCTATCCCCGGCATGAAATTGCCGAAAGCTTTTTCAATTCCGTCTACTGCCGGTTACACGGACATGCCGATCTGCAGCCGGATCGGCTGTTTATCTTCACCTCTCAGTCCCGCACCGCGCCCGTCACGCCCCTGCGTCCGCTGTCGCGCACGTATCAGCCGCAGCGGGGCTGGCGGGCGCTGGTGGATCAGGTGCTGGACGATCTGCCTTTCACCCTGCCGTGGCAGCATCGTGCGCGCGATGTCGGCTGGATTGTCCGCCACCTGCAGTCGCACTTTCCCCGGCTGAACCAGGGCTGGCTTGAGGTCAACAGCGAGCTTTTCTACCGCAACAAAACCGCCTGGCTGGTGGCGCGTCTGCATCTGCCGGAGGGGATCTTTCCCTGTCTGCTGCCCGTCCAGCGCAGTGACGCGGGCGAACTGTGGATCGACACCTGTCTGACCGATGTGAACGACGCCAGCATCGTTTTCGGTTTTGCCCGCGCCTATTTCATGGTGTATGCCCCGGTGCCGGCGGCGCTGGTCGCCTGGCTGCAGCCGATTCTGCCCGGCAAAACGCTGGCGGAGCGCTACATGGCGATCGGCTGCCAGAAGCACGGTAAGACCGAATGTTATCGCGAATATCTCCAGGCGCTGGCCGAGAACAGGGCGGCGTTTGAGATCGCGCCCGGCGTGCGTGGCATGGTGATGCTGGTCTTTACGCTGCCGGGCTTTGACTGGGTCTTTAAGGTCATCCGGGATCGCTTTGCACCGCAAAAAGAGGTGACGGAAGCGCAGGTCCGCGCCTGCTATCAGCAGGTTAAAGAGCACGATCGCGTGGGGAGGATGGCGGATACCCAGGAGTTCGAGCAGTTTGCGCTGCCGCTGGCGCGCCTTTCACCGGCACTGCTGGCGGAACTTTACGCCTGCGTGGCGGAGAAACTGCATGTCGAAGGGGATCGCCTGATCGTTCGTCATCTGTGGCTGGAACGGCGTATGCAACCGCTCAATCTCTATCTGGCGCAGGCCAGCGCCGCCGAGCGTCAGCACGCTATCGATGAGTATGGCAATGCCATCAAACAGCTGGCGGCGGCCAATATCTTTCCGGGCGACATGCTGTTTAAAAACTTCGGCATCACCCGTCACGGCCGGGTGATCTTCTACGACTACGATGAGATTCGCCCGATGCAGGATCTGAACTTTCGTGAGGTGCCTGCGGCGCGCTACGAGGAGGATGAGCTGAGCGCCGAGCCGTGGTACAGCGTCGGGCCGGACGATGTCTTTCCGGAAACCTTCCGCTATGCGTTATGCAGCGAAGCCGTGACCGGCGCATTGCTGCTGGCGCTGCATCCAGAGATATTCGACGCTGGCTGGTGGCGCGCCCAGCAGCAGCGCATCGCCCGCGGCCATGTGGAAGAGGTGATCGCCTGGCGTCAGACGCAGCGTTTCAGCGTCTGCTACGCCGCTGAAGCGATTAACGGCCGCTGTACGCCAGCGTGACCTGACGCGCTTCCCGGATGACCAGCGCCCCCAGTTCGGTAATGCGGTCGTCTGTCATGCGGGCAATGGGGCCGGAGATGGAGAGCGCGGCAAACGCTTCGCCATGCTCATCATAGATAGGCGCGGCCACGCAGCGTAGCCCCAGCGCATGCTCTTCATCATCCAGCGAAAAGCCCGCTTTGCGCACCTGCGCCAGATTCTCTTTCAGGCTCTGCGGTGACATCAGGGTTTTCGGCGTGTAGTAGTGCAGCCCTTTCTGATGCAGCAGGGCCGTGACCTGATCCTCGCCCAGATGCGCCAGAAACGCTTTGCCCGCGCCTGACGCATGCATCGGCAGCTTGCCGCCAATGGGCGCTGACATCCGCATCAGCTGGGTACACTGCACCTGATCGATGATCACCGCCTGGTGATCGCTGAGATCCAGCACCGCCAGATTGACCGTTTCGCCGGACTGCTCCATCAGGCTGCGCAGCACCGGATGCACCAGCGCCAGCAGATTCCGGCTCTGCAGAAAACTGCTGCCGACCACAAAGGCGTGCGCGCCCATCGTCCAGAGACCCAGATCGCCGACCTGGCGGACAAAGCCCTGCTGCTGCATGGTGCTGAGCAGGCGATGTGTGGTGGAGTTTGGCAGGCCCGCCTGCTGCGCCAGTTCGGTCAGGGCGACGCTGCCATGTGAATCGGCGATCAGCTCCAGCAGCGTCAGGCCACGGGTCAGCGACTGTACCTGTCCCCCCGCTGGCGCGGCGGCAGGGGAGCTTCTTGGTTTCTTGCCACGCTTTACAGGAACCGGCATTGCCATCGTGTTTCTCCTTTTGCATTGTGGAAATCATTTTCGTTTTAATCCGCCGGTTTGCAAACGCTGGTTTTCTGGTCAGACCTGTCACGTCGTGCTGAAAATGTCTTATCTGTGGTCACTTTGTCGCCTGACCAGCTTGTGCCAGAATGAAAATCGGGGTTTTCGCCAGCAGACTGACGTGAAATGGGGCAACAGTGAGCAGAAAAATCGACGCGTTACATCAGCAGCTCGCCCAACGCATTATGGTGCTGGATGGCGGCATGGGCACCATGATCCAGCGCTACGGGCTGGAAGAGCAAGCGTTTCGCGGCAGCCGGTTCGCTGACTGGCCCTGCGATCTGAAAGGCAACAACGATCTGCTGGTGCTGAGCCAGCCGCAGGTGATCCGCGAGATCCACGACGCCTATCTGGCCGCCGGGGCGGATATTCTCGAAACCAACACCTTCAACGCCACGTCGATCGCGATGGCGGACTACCGGATGGAGAGCCTGGCGGCGGAGATCAATCTTGAAGCCGCCCGGCTGGCGCGCGCCTGCGCCGACGCATGGACGGCAAAGACGCCGGATCGTCCGCGCTATGTGGCGGGGGTGCTGGGGCCGACCAACCGCACCTGCTCGATCTCGCCTGACGTTAACGATCCCGCTTTCCGCAATATTACCTTCACCCAGCTGGTGGCGGCGTATCGCGAAGCGACCCGTGCGCTGGTGGCGGGCGGGGCGGACATCATCATGATCGAAACCGTGTTCGATACGCTGAATGCCAAGGCGGCGGTCTATGCGGTGCAGGCGGAGATGGAGGCGCTGGGCGTTGCGCTGCCGCTGATGATCTCCGGCACCATTACCGACGCCTCCGGCCGCACGCTCTCCGGCCAGACCACCGAAGCCTTTTACAACGCCCTGCGCCACGCGGAACCGCTCTCCTTTGGGCTGAACTGTGCGCTGGGGCCGGATGAGCTGCGCCAGTATGTGGCGGAGCTGTCGCGGATTGCGGAAGGCTACGTGTCCGCGCATCCCAACGCGGGTCTGCCCAATGCGTTCGGGGAGTACGATCTGGATGCCGCGCGGATGGCAGAGCAGATTGGTGAGTGGGCGAGGGCAAGGTTCCTGAATATTATCGGCGGCTGCTGCGGCACCACGCCCGAGCATATCGCGGCCATGGCCCGCGCGGTGGACGGGGTCGCACCGCGCCCGCTGCCGACCCTTCCGGTGGCCTGTCGCCTTTCTGGCCTGGAGCCGCTGAACATCACCGCCGAGTCGCTGTTTGTGAACGTCGGTGAGCGCACCAACGTCACCGGCTCAGCTAAATTCAAGCGGTTGATCAAAGAGGAGAAATATAGCGAGGCGCTGGAGGTGGCGCTGCAGCAGGTACAGAACGGCGCGCAGATCATCGACATCAACATGGATGAGGGAATGCTCGACGCCGAAGCGGCGATGGTGCGCTTTCTGAACCTGATAGCGGGTGAACCCGACATCGCCCGTGTGCCGATCATGATCGACTCCTCGAAATGGGCGGTGATTGAAAAGGGGCTGCAGTGCATTCAGGGCAAAGGGATTGTGAATTCGGTGTCGATGAAAGAGGGCGAAGCGGCCTTTATTCACCAGGCGCGCCAGGTGCGGCGTTACGGCGCGGCGATGGTGGTGATGGCGTTTGATGAGGTGGGTCAGGCGGACACCCGCGCCCGTAAAATTGCGATCTGTCGCCGGGCCTACCGGATCCTGACGGAGCAGGTCGGTTTCCCGCCGGAAGACATTATCTTCGACCCCAACATCTTTGCGGTCGCCACCGGCATCGACGAGCACAATAACTACGCTGCGGATTTCATCGGTGCCTGTGAAGATATCCGGCGGGAACTGCCCCATGCGATGATCTCCGGCGGCGTCTCCAACGTGTCGTTTTCCTTCCGTGGCAACGACCCGGTGCGTGAAGCGATACACGCGGTCTTCCTCTATTACGCCATCCGCAACGGCATGGATATGGGCATCGTCAACGCAGGTCAGCTGGCCATCTATGACGATCTGCCAGCGGAACTGCGTGACGCGGTGGAAGATGTGATTCTGAACCGGCGCAATGATGGCACCGAGCGGCTGCTGGCGCTGGCGGAGAAATACCGCGGCGGAAAAGGCGATGAGGCGCAGGAACAGCAGCTGGCGGAGTGGCGCAGCTGGGCGGTTGCGAAGCGGCTGGAGTATGCGCTGGTCAAAGGGATCACGACCTTTATCGAACAGGATACCGAAGAGGCGCGCCAGCAGATGCCGCGTCCGATTGAGGTCATCGAAGGCCCCCTGATGGCCGGCATGAACGTGGTGGGCGATCTGTTCGGCGAAGGCAAAATGTTTCTGCCGCAGGTGGTGAAATCGGCGCGCGTAATGAAGCAGGCGGTGGCCTGGCTGGCGCCCTTTATCGAAGCCAGCAAAGAGGCGGGGCGCAGCAACGGCAAAATCGTGCTGGCCACGGTGAAAGGGGATGTGCATGACATCGGCAAGAACATCGTCGGCGTGGTGCTGCAGTGCAATAACTACGAGATTGTGGATCTCGGCGTGATGGTGCCGGGCGAGAAAATCCTCAAAACCGCGCGGGAAGTGAATGCCGATATTATCGGCTTATCGGGCCTGATCACGCCGTCGCTGGATGAGATGGTCAATATGGCAAAAGAGATGGAGCGGCAGGGCTTTACGCTGCCGCTGCTGATTGGCGGCGCGACCACCTCGAAGGCGCATACCGCCGTCAAAATTGAGCAGCACTACAGCGGCCCGACCGTCTATGTGCAGAACGCCTCACGCACCGTGGGCGTGGTGTCGTCGCTGCTCTCCCCGACCCTGAGAGAGGAATTCATCGCGCGAACCCGCAAAGAGTATGAAACCGTGCGCATCCAGCACGCGCGTAAGAAGCCCCGCACGCCGCCGATCCCGCTGCAGGCGGCGCGCGATAACGCCACCGTTATCGACTGGCAGAGCTATACGCCGCCGGTGCCGCATCGGCCGGGCGTCAGTCAGGTGGAGGTGAGCATTGCGACGCTGCGCAACTATATCGACTGGACGCCGTTCTTTATGACCTGGTCGCTGGCGGGCAAATATCCCCGCATCCTGGAGGATGAGGTGGTGGGCGAAGAGGCACAGCGTCTGTTTGCCGATGCCGGTGCGATGCTCGACAGGCTGAGCGAACACTCCCTGCTCTCGCCGCGTGGCGTGGTCGGGATTTTCCCGGCGAACCGGGTCGGCGATGATATCCATATTTACCGGGATGAGCGGCGCGAGGAGATTTTGTGTGTAAGTCATCACTTACGTCAGCAGACCGAGAAAACGGACTTCGCGAACTACTGCCTGGCCGATTTTGTGGCCCCGAAAACCTCAGGAAAGGCAGATTATCTGGGGGCGTTCGCGGTGACGGGCGGACTGGAAGAGGATGCGCTGGCGGAGGCTTATGATCGCCAGCATGATGATTACAACAAGATCATGGTGAAGGCGCTGGCGGACCGTCTGGCCGAAGCCTTTGCCGAATATCTGCATGAGCGGGTGCGAAAGGTCATCTGGGGCTTTGCGCCGAACGAAAATCTCAGCAATGAAGAGCTGATCCGGGAAAATTATCAGGGAGTTCGTCCGGCACCCGGCTATCCGGCCTGCCCGGAGCACACTGAAAAAGCCGCTATCTGGCGTCTGCTGGCGGTGGAGCAGCAGACCGGCATGAAACTCACCGAATCCTTTGCGATGTGGCCCGGCGCGTCCGTGTCGGGCTGGTATTTCAGTCATCCCGAGAGTCGCTATTTCGCCGTTGCGCAGATCCAGCGTGACCAGGTTGAGGATTATGCGGCACGCAAAGGGATGCCGGTGAGTGAGGTGGAGCGCTGGCTGGCACCCCATCTCGGCTACGATGCGGAGTGAATAAAAAAAGCGGCCAGCGGGCCGCTTTTCTCTTCTGACGCTGTTCCCTGCGTATTAAGCTCAGGTGTGGTGGCCAGGTTCAGCCTGAGCCCTGGTCCTCTCCGGAGCATGAAGCGGCCCGCAAGCCGCCCCCGGCTTAGTTGAAGCGCGCGTCGCGATCGGAGGTCAGGTCATAGAGCTGGTACTTACGACCCAGCATCTGACCGCCATCACGCGTCAGCGGCACCCAGTTCACCTGCGCACGGCCACGGGTCGGCGTCACGGTGAAGAGGTCCATCGGGATGGAGATATAGAAGCCTTTGGTGAAGTCGCCCTCACCATACTCTTCAGACGACACGTTGGTTTTGGTGGCATACACCCCGACCATCACGCCGCTGTCGAAGCGCTTCGACACATCGACCGTCACGCCTTTATCTTTCGCCAGATACTGACCGACGCTGGTCTTCACCAGCACATCCTGCATGAACCACGGCCGCCAGTAAGCGGTCAGGTTGCCGGTGGCTGCTTTGTAGCGGTTAAACTGCATCATGTTGTCCCAGTCACGCTGACGGACGTAGTTGGCATCAACGCCCACCGCCCAGTTAGCATCGACCGGACGGTAGAGCAGCTCGCCGCCCACGCCGCCGTACATCGTCTCCAGATACCCGCCGTAGACCTGACCATAGAAGCCGTTACCGAGGTGGCCCATATAGTTTGCCTGCAGATCGTTGACGTAGACGTTGTTCTCAACGTAGTCGCGGATGTGGGTACGCACGCGAGGCAGCGTGGAGTCCGCCGGAGCGCCGTTGTAGTTGAACTTGTCGTAGTTGTTGGCAAGGTTGCCAAACAGGCTACCGCCCACCAGCAGGTGATCCGTCAGCCAGTAATCGACGTTGCCCATGACGCCGACCTGATACATGTAGAAGCTTTCCGGTCCGCCCACCGACTGATTCAGTACCGGCGACAGGCTGTAGTTCAGGCGATCTTTGCGGATGAACATCCCCTGTTCCGTGTTACCCGGATCGACCGGCTCTTTGCGAACCTGCTGCAGCGGCTGCTCATGACCCAGCGGATAGCCTTCCAGCTCCTGACGCAAGCTGGCGACCTTCGTCTCCGTCGTCACCTGCGGCATGTTAAAGCGCGACTCGGTGACATTGATGGTGTCGATGCCGTCAGGCAGGTGGTTCATGATGATACGGTTAGCGCGATCGACGCCTTCGCGGGTATCACGATACTTCGTCTGCTCGCCTGACACATAGAGCGTGTGGCCCTGCGTCTGAATGCGTGGGCCATCCAGCCCGGCATTCTCTTTCAGCGCGACCAGCTGATCGCCGACGACCGTCGTCTCCAGCAGGGCCGGTTGCGGCTGCGGCTGATAGGCAGGCTTCGCGCTGTCGATGTGCGACTGGCGCAGATCGTTAAAGTTCGTGCGGAAGGTCACACCAAACATAAAGGTGTTGCCGCGTTCGTAGCTGGCGTTGATGTCCGCCCAGTCGGTTACGCGATAGATCGCCCCGACGTTGAGCTTACTCCGCTGATCCAGCCGGCCCGCGAAGTCATTCTGGTAGTCGTTGCCCTCATACTCCATTTTAAGGCGCAGCGGCTGCCATGGCGTCTGATACTCCACGCCGCCAAAAAAGGCCGTCGGGCCGTGGAACATCTGCGAACCGTTGATGGAGCCGGCTTCGCCGACCCGTGGCCGCTGGCAGTAACTGTCGCTGTAGGAGCAGAAGGGGTTCTTCACCGTGCCGCTGTTGCCGAGGTAGCCCCAGCCCAGGCCCAGGGTAAAGTCGAACGGCCCCCAGGCTTTGGTTGCCACCAGATATTCGCTGTCGAACAGGCCGGTGCCGCCGAGATCGCGGGTGCCCACCGCCACTTCCGGCAGCCAGAACCCTTCCTGCCACAGGCGGAGTTTCAGGTCGAACGCTTTGTCTTTATAGCTCTGGGTGCCGCTGAACTCAGACACCGCACTGTACTGGCGGGTCCGCACGTCGGTATACCGCACGGTCGTCTCCAGCCACGGGAAGAGCTGCAGCGAGGCGGAGTAGTAACGGTACTGATCGTTGTCACGCGCATTGAGGCTGAACTCACCCTCTCTGGCCATGCGTGCCGTCGGCACCTGCATCAGGCCCACGCCGCCAAAATCGGATTGTGACGGGCCCACCGGTGCGGGCCAGGTGTCCGCCTGCGCCTGACAGGCCGCCGCCACAGAAACAGCCAGCAGGCTGAAGAGATAACATTTTTTCATCAGTCTGGTATCCGGTGAGTCAGTACGGAGAGGATGCGGTCATTGAGATCGTCGCTGCTGCCTGGCAGGCTCCATGAGGAGAAGCCGAGCCAGATCACGCTGCCGGGTTCCACTTCCGCATGACGATGATTCCAGTACGCGACGGGCACCTGCTGTGTGGCCCCCGACGGCGAAATCACCGTGACAAAGTTGCGTTCTGCGCCGGACAGGGCATCATGCCCCTCCAGATAGTCGCGCACCGACTTGCCCGGCTGCCAGCTCACTTTGCCTGCGCCACGCAGTGCGCCGAGCAGCAGCACGGCGTCGGACGGGGCCTGCAGCCAGATGTCGTAGCTGCCTTCGAGCCGGCGATTGTCTGCCGGATGCAGACGGATCCAGTCCGGGTCGAGCGAGGTGAACTGACGTCCTGTGACCCTGATGGCGCTGAGCTGGTGGATCACCTCATCGATGGCCGCGGCCCGCTCACCACTGCTGTCACTGCGCCAGGCACGTAATGCGCCCAGCGTCTGCTGATAGTGCTGCTGTGCAACGGCGGTAGCACCGCGCTCGGCAATAAACGTGCTGCGCCAGTCCGTATTCGCCTGCAGCGGAGGCAGGGTCACCAGCTGTGCGAGATCGGCGACCTGGCTCAGCTCAGCCTGCCCCCCGTTGTGCGGTGCATGGACCGTAACCTGCGCAGCGGCCTGCGCGCCTGCGGTGCTGAACAGGCTCAGCCCGGCCAGCAAAAAAGTGATTTTTTTCATGATTTCGCCGGCTTCAGAATGGTGGTTTCAACAGGGAAGGCATCAGCCGCCAGCATCTGATGGGCCTGCACCACATCGCCGCTGCTGTTATCGATCCAGAAGGTGTTTTCCCACTCGCGGTGCAGGCTGTCGATGCTCACCTGCTCATGCCAGACGCGGCAGGGAATGCGGTTGCCCGCGACCGTCAGCACCTCGTCGGTGCCGCGCTGGAAGGTCGAACGCACGGTTGCGCCGCGAACTTTGCCCTGTTCAGTCCACTGCACGATACGGGTCCAGCCTGCGCCGTTGTTGAGGTGCAGGGCGTTTGCCAGCGGATCCTGCGGCAGATTACTGACGCTCAGCAGGTTATCGGTCAGGCCCAGGGTTTTCACCAGGCGGCCATGCTGTGTGACCAGCATCGCCTGATCCTGTGTTACCCATTTCTGCTGACCCTGCTCGTTGTAACCCAGCACCACAAAAATGCGCGGGCCGTTGTTCAGACGAGCGTAGAGACTGGCATAGGGGAGATTACTGACCTGTTGATCGGTGACGGTGACGTCGTCCGGACCGTTAACCGCCAGCAGCAACGTCTGTTCAAGACCTTTTTGCGTTTGTGTACAGGCCTGCAGCAGCAGGCAAGCGAGCAGCAGAGGAAGTTGGCGCACTGTGTGTCCCTGATAAGTCATGCCAAAGTAAAAATAACCACACAGACGTGTGGTTATGTTTAAAAGTGCTCTGCCCGTCAGCGCTGACTGCAACACGGAAGACTACGCTGCAAAGCTGCATCACCGGTGGGTGTTCAGCCTTGCCCGTGAGTCACCGGACTGCCATCAGACATCTGCCGGTCAGCCATCAACGAGTGGTGCTCGTCGTGGTTGTGGTTGTTGTACCGGTATTCGCACCGTCACCACCGCCAGAAGCGGCAATGCCGAGCCCGACCAGCGCGCCCAGTGCGCCGATACCCACAGCGGTGGACGTGCCAGACGAGATTGCTCCCGCCTGCGCGCCTGCTGCAGTACCTGCTTCACCCGCTTCCTGTGGCGCAGCATACGCGCCGGAAGAGACAGCAACGAGGATCAGGGCTGCACCGGCAACCATAGTTTTTTTCATAACAACGTTTCCTGCATTGAGTGAATGAAGGATCTCTGACCGGCAACCCGGACGATGCAGATAACCTGCGATCCGCGTGACGGACAGGCCCATTGCGGGCGCGTTCATTATAGGGCAACAAAATATCAGAGTTCAGTGCCATAAAAACCAGGGCAATTAGCGGGGCGTGAACGTGATTTAATGAGCAATATTGGCGATAACTGCTCTTTATATGGGAGGGTTTCGGGCGGACACCAGATATTTCGCTGCCGGCGAATAAGTTGCAAAGCGTAATCATCTTTTTTATTTATATCTGGTACGGAATAAGAATAATCAGAATTTACTCAAATCAGCCAGAATTAAATCGGCTTACTAATCAAGGCTTAACAGGCAGGGTTGTCACGTTTCAGGGCCATTTTAAACTGTATAAGCACCGGTTTTGTCTCTGCAGGTTCAGAATTATCTCATGCTGTTTTAAGACTTTTCCCGCCCCCGGCCGCCGCCATAAAAGAATAAAAGGCCTGTTCCGCGATAAAAACAGACAAAAAAAGGGCAGCGCGGTCGCTGCCCTGTTCATTTAACGCCGGTTAACGCCAGGACTTATAGCGGTTAATTAAGGCATTGGTGGAACTGTCGTGCGAGGTAATTTCGTCGTCGTTTTCCAGTTCCGGCAGAATGCGGTTCGCCAGCTGCTTACCTAATTCCACACCCCACTGATCGAAGGTGAAGATATTCAGGATAGCGCCCTGAGTGAAGATCTTATGCTCATACAGGGCAATCAGCGCGCCCAGGCTGTAAGGCGTAATCTCACGCAGCAGAATGGAGTTGGTGGGACGGTTACCCTCAAACACCTTGAACGGCACGATATGGGCAACGGATTCAGCAGACTTACCGGCATCGGTAAACTCTTTTTCGACCACGTCGCGTGACTTACCAAACGCCAGCGCTTCCGTCTGGGCAAAGAAGTTTGAGAGCAGTTTCGGATGGTGATCCGCCAGCGCATTGTGGGTGATGGCAGGCGCGATAAAGTCACACGGAACCAGCTTAGTGCCCTGATGGATCAGCTGATAGAAGGCGTGCTGGCCGTTGGTGCCCGGTTCGCCCCAGATAATAGGGCCGGTCTGGTAATCCACCGGATGACCGTCGCGATCCACATACTTACCGTTCGACTCCATATTGCCCTGCTGGAAGTAGGCGGCAAAGCGGTGCATGTACTGGTCGTAAGGCAGAATGGCTTCGGTTTCAGCACCGAAGAAATTGTTGTACCAGATGCCAATCAGCGCCAGCAGAACCGGCAGGTTCTGTTCCGCCGGGGCAGAGGCGAAATGCTGGTCCATGGCGTGCGCGCCGCTCAGCAGCTGCTCAAAGTTGTCGAAACCGATGGACAGGATGATCGACAGGCCGATGGCTGACCAGAGTGAATAGCGGCCGCCCACCCAGTCCCAGAATTCAAACATGTTGTTGGTGTCGATACCAAATTCACCCACCGCTTTGGCGTTGGTCGACAGCGCCGCGAAGTGTTTGGCAACGTGCTGCTGGTCACCGGCTGTCTTCAGGAACCAGTCGCGCGCGCTGTGGGCGTTGGTCATGGTTTCCTGAGTAGTGAAGGTCTTCGAGGCGACCAGGAACAGCGTGGTTTCCGGGCTGAGATCTTTCAGCGTTTCGGCGATGTGGGTGCCGTCAACGTTGGAGACAAAATGCATGTTCAGATGGTTTTTGTACGGGCGCAGGGCTTCGGTCACCATAAACGGACCCAGATCGGAGCCGCCGATGCCGATATTCACCACGTCGGTGATCGGCTTACCGGTATAGCCTTTCCACTCGCCGCTGATGATGCGTTCGGAGAAGGCTTTCATCTTCTCCAGCACCGCATTGACTTCCGGCATCACATCTTTGCCATCCACCCGAATCGGCGTGTTGCTCCGGTTGCGCAGGGCGACGTGCAGCACCGCGCGATCTTCGGTGCGGTTAATCTTCTCGCCCGAAAACATCGCGTGAATGGCACTGCTCAGATCGGTCTCTCTGGCCAGCGCCTGTAACTTATCGAGGGTTTCCTGGGTGATGCGGTTTTTGGAGAAATCCACCAGCATCTGATCATCAAAGGTGGCAGAGAATTTGGCAAAACGATCGGCATCCTGGGCGAACAGGTCGGCAATTTCCACCGATTTCATCTGCTCAAAATGCTGTTGCAGCGCTTTCCAGGCTGCGGTTTGTGTCGGATTGATATTTTTCATGGCAACACTCTTGTTGATATTAAGAACCGTCATTCCATCGGGGGCAGATCCTGCCCGTTTAGCGTTTCAGTATGACCACAGTTGTAACTGAAAGGGAAAAATTTTGTCAGTGCCCGGCGGGCTGGTGCACGCCACACCGGCCGCTTATCGCCAGCATTGTGTGGTGCGAAGCGCCCGTGCGGCGCCGATTCATCTCGCGGCAAAGTGTGCCGTGAAAGCCGGTGAAAAACGTTGTGCGTTATCAGGGATTGCTGCACAGGCTGAACCCATTAAGCACTGTAGCCGCTGCGCCACAGGCTGATTTGTTTTCTGATGCGGCATTCCAGGCCTTACTGGCGTTGACAGCAGGGCCAGAAAAGGCTAAATCTATGCGCCTACTTGCGCACCTGTGCGCAAGCCAGAAGAGGCGCGTCGCCCAGGCAGTGTGTTGGAGGAACCGTATCCGGTGAAAACACATAATGGGGAGCGACGCCGAGGCGGTTCAGCACGCGGCGTGTTGTCTGTCGGCTACAGGGGCTGAATCCTCTGGGTTGTCACCAGAAACGTCTGCAGTCGACGTTTCGCAAGGTGGGGCGCTTCTGGGTGACTCGTCTACCCGATCTGGTCTGCCCGTTTCTGCTCTTTCCTTGTGCCTGGCTGAAAGAATGTTTCTCGACCCTTTCTGCGGCGAGAACAAGATAACCTGACACGAGGTCCTACATGTCTCAAACTCTGATTGTGGCAAAATTCGGCGGCACCAGCGTGGCCGATTTTGAAGCGATGAACCGCAGCGCCGATGTCGTCCTGCAGGATGCGAACACGCGTCTGGTGGTGCTTTCCGCCTCGGCGGGCATTACCAATCTGCTGGTGGCGCTGGCGGAAGGCCAGCCGGCTGCCCAGCGCGCGACGCTGCTGGAGGATATCCGCCGCATCCAGTACGCCATCGTTGATCGCCTGCAGCGTCCGGCAGTGATCCGCGAAGAAATCGATCGCCTGATCGACAATATCAGCATGCTCTCCGAAGCCGCTTCGCTGGCCAACTCCCACGCCCTGACCGATGAACTGGTCAGCCACGGCGAGCTGATGTCTACGCTGCTGTTTGTGGAAATCCTGCGCGAACGCCAGGTCAACGCCGAATGGTTTGATGTCCGCAAGGTGATGCGCACAGACGACCGCTTTGGCCGGGCCGCACCGGATGTCGCCGTGCTGGCAGAGCAGGCAACGGCGCAACTGCAGCCACGCATCGCAGAGGCGCTGGTGGTGACGCAGGGCTTTATCGGCAGCGAAAGTGAAGGGCGCACCACGACCTTAGGACGTGGCGGCAGTGATTACACCGCCGCGCTGCTGGGCGAAGCGCTCCACGCGGCGCGGGTGGATATCTGGACCGATGTGCCGGGCATCTACACGACCGATCCGCGCGTGGTGCCGACCGCAAAACGCATCGATGAGATTACGTTCGAAGAGGCCGCCGAAATGGCGACCTTCGGTGCCAAAGTGCTGCATCCGGCGACGCTGCTGCCGGCCGTACGCCGGGGTATTCCGGTCTTTGTCGGCTCCAGCAAGGACCCGGCAGCGGGCGGCACCCGCGTCTGCAACGAGACCCGCAACCCGCCGCTGTTCCGGGCGCTGGCGCTGCGCCGCAAGCAGACGCTGCTCACGCTGCACAGCCTGAATATGCTGCACACCTTTGGGTTCCTCGCTGAACTCTTCGCGATTCTGGCGCGTCACAACGTCTCTGTTGATCTCATCACCACCTCCGAAGTGAGCGTGGCGCTGACTCTGGACACCACCGGCTCCACCTCGACCAGTGGCAGCCTGCTGACCCAGGCGCTGCTGACGGAACTCTCGTCGCTGTGCCGGGTTGAGGTGGAAGAAGATCTGGCGCTGGTAGCGATTATCGGCAACCAGCTGTCGAAAGCCTGCGGCGTTGGCAAAGAGGTGTTTGGCGTGCTGGATCCGTTCAACCTGCGGATGATCTGTTACGGTGCCAGCAGCTACAACCTCTGCTTCCTGGTGCCGGGTAACGACGCTGAAAGCGTGGTGCGGACGTTGCATCACAACCTGTTCGAGTAAAGCGCCTTGCCCTCAGGCCGCGTTCGCGCGGCCTGAAAATAGGCCTGAATGGCCTGTTTCTGCCCGATCCCTTCCTGTCACTCCAGTCTCATTAAATAACGTAAAAACAGAGAGTTAAGTGGATCATTGCCAAATGGCAACCCATTTCTTTGCGCATTTCGTGCACCTCCGTTGCGCTCCCCTTGCGCAGATTTATAATCCCGCCGCTGAATCAATTCACCCAAATTTAGGAAATATCATGAAAAGGTTAGTCGCAGAGGCGCTGGGCACCTTCGTGCTGGTCGCGGGCGGTTGTGGGAGTGCCATTCTGGCCGCGGCGTTCCCGGGGCTGGGCATCGGCTTCACGGGCGTGGCGCTGGCTTTCGGGCTGAGCGTGCTGGTCATGGCGTACGCGGTGGGGCATATCTCTGGCGGTCACTTTAACCCGGCGGTCACCCTGGGATTAGTGGCGGGCGGCCGTTTTCCGGCGTCACAGGCTATTCCCTATATCCTTGCGCAACTGGCGGGCGGCATCGCTGCGGGCGCAGTGCTCTATCTGATCGCCAGCGGCAAAGCCGACTTCAATGCCACGGCCAGCGGCTTTGCGGCCAACGGCTATGGCGAACATTCGCCGGGCGGCTTCAGCCTGCAGGCGGGCATGATCACCGAAGTGGTGATGACCGCTATCTTCCTGATTGTCATCATGGGCGCCACCAGCGAACGCGCGCCGAAGGGCTTCGCGCCTGTGGCGATTGGCCTGGCGTTAACCCTGATCCATCTGGTCAGCATTCCGGTAACCAACACCTCGGTGAATCCGGCCCGCAGCACCGCGGCCGCGCTGTTCCAGGGCGGCTGGGCGCTCTCTCAGCTCTGGATGTTCTGGTTGATGCCGGTTATCGGGGCGGTGATCGGTGGTTTGATCTACCGTGGTTTACAGGAAAAAGCAGCGTAATTTCGTCGATATCCTGCGGATCGGCAGCAGTCGATCCGCATTTTCCCGCCTCGCCCCATCTTCGCCTTACGTCCCGATCCTGAGATGTTATGATCCTGCCCTCGTCACGGCAGTCGTTCCTGCCTGACGTTCCGACAGGGAAACCCTGCATAAAACATCACATTCTAATAAGGAAGTCTGGCTATGCTCGCCACCCTGACCCGCCTGTTCCCGCTCTGGGCCGTTCTGTTATCCGCTGCGGCGTATTTCTCGCCAGGCACCTTTCTCGGCATCGGCCCCTGGGTCACTTATCTGCTGATGCTGATTATGTTCGGTATGGGGGTAACCCTGAATATCGATGACTTTAAACGGGTGCTGATCCGGCCTGCGCCGGTGATCGCCGGCACTTTTCTGCACTATCTGGTCATGCCGCTCGCGGCCTGGGGACTGGCAAAACTGTTCCATATGCCACCCGATCTGGCCGCCGGCATGATCCTGGTCGGCAGCGTGGCCAGCGGCACTGCCAGCAACGTCATGATCTATCTGGCGAAAGGGGATGTGGCGCTGTCGGTGACCATCTCCTCGGTCTCCGCGCTGGTGGGCGTATTTGCCACGCCGCTGCTGACCCGCTTCTATGTGGATACGCATATTCAGGTGGATGTGGCGGGCATGCTGCTGAGCATCGTGAAGATCGTCGTGATCCCGATTACCCTGGGCCTGATCATCCATCACAGCATGAACAGCGTGGTTCGCCGCGTAGAGCCGTGGCTGCCTGCGTTTTCGATGATCTGTATTCTGCTGATCATCAGCGCGGTCGTCGCGGGCAGTCAGGGCTTTATCGGATCGGTGGGCCTGATGGTGATCGCGGCGGTGATCCTGCATAACGCGATCGGCCTGCTGGGCGGTTACTGGGGCGGTAAGCTCTTTGGCTTCGATGAGTCCACCTGCCGCACCCTGGCGCTGGAGGTCGGCATGCAGAACTCCGGTCTGGCGGCGACGCTGGGCAAGCTCTACTTCTCGCCGCTGGCCGCCCTGCCGGGCGCGCTGTTCTCGGTGTGGCACAACCTCTCTGGCTCACTGCTGGCGGGCTACTGGTCAGGCAAACCGATCAAAAAGAAAACCCCGTAACCTCGCAGGCCAGCGGGACGATCCGGTTGCGCCGCCGCCCGCCGGCGCAACCGGCGATTCAGGGCCTATTCGTAGTCACGCTCATCGTCGGGCTGTTCCAGCACGGTATAGGCCACGCTGCAGAACAGGGAGTTAAGACGCTTCATATCGCCGAGCAGACCGAGATGCAGGGAACTGGTTTCGATGCTCTGCACGTTCTGCTGATGCAGCCGATCGACGTGCGCGTGCGAGTAGCGCCTGATCATCAGGCGGAAGCGATGTTTCGCGCGGCGCAGCCGTCTGGCGCTGGTGACATCGTGCGACAGAAACACCGACAGACTCATTCTGAGGTTAGCGAGCAGCAGCTCCTGCAGCCCCTCCAGCTCTTTTAAGCCTTCGGCAGAGAAGGCGCGGCCGGCGGCCAGGGATTTGTCCGCGACATCGCCACTCATCCGCTCAATGATATCTCCGGCCTGCTCCAGATTCAGCGACATCTCGATAATCTCTCCCCAGCGGCGCGAATCCTCTTCCGGCAGATCCTCTTTCGGCATCCGCGCCAGATAGAGTTTGATGGCGGTGTAGAGCACATCCACATCATCATCCAGCCGCCGGACCGTGCGCTCCTCGCGGGATTCGCCCTGCACCACCTTGCCGAAGGCCTCCAGCATCTGCTCCAGCACATCCCCGATGCGCAGCGCTTCGCGCGCCGCATTGACCAGCGCCAGCGCGGGCGTATCCAGCGCGCTGCGATCGAGGTGTCTGGGTTTAAGATGCAGCGCGGTGTCGATATCGTCGGCGATCAGGCGACGGCAGAGGCGCGCCATCTGGTCAGTCAGGGGCACCATCGCCACACAGCGGATCAGGTTGTAAAACACATGGAAGAAGATCACTAACTCTTCGTCGTTAACCGGCAGCTTATCGAGCCAGGCCGCCACGACATCAACAAACGGCAGGACCAGGATGCAGCCGATCAGTTTGAAGAGCAGGCTGCCAAGCGCCACGCGTTTGCCCGCCGCATTCGAGCCGCTGGCGTTAATCATCGCCAGCAGGCCGCTGCCCAGATTGGCCCCAATCACCAGACAGAGCGCCACCTTGAACGAGATCACGCCCGTGGCGGTCAGCGTGGCGGTGATCAGCACGGCGGCCAGGCTGGAGTAGCTGATGATGGCGAAGACTGCACCCAGCAGCGCATCGAGCATCACGTCGCCGGTCAGGCTGGAGAAGAGCACCTGGACACCGGCAGCCTGGGTTATCGGGCGCGCTGCGGCGACGATCAGCTGCAGCGCCAGCAGGATCAGGCCCAGACCGATGCTGGCGCGGCCCAGCTGACCGGCGCGCGTCTGCTTGCGGCTGAGGAAAAACACCACGCCAAAGAAGATAAACAGCGGCGAAAGCCAGGAGAGATCAAACGTCAGGATACGCGCCATGATCGCGGTGCCGACGTCGGCGCCCAGGATCACCACCAGCGCGGGCGTCAGGCTGACCAGATTCTGCGCCACAAAGGAGGTGACCAGTAAGGTGGTGGCATTGCTGCTCTGCACCAGCGTGGTCACGCCAATGCCGGCCAGAAAAGCCATGGGTTTTTTTTCGATACTGCGGCTCAGAACCCGCCGCAGATCCGCGCCGTAGACCCGCATGATACCGGTTCGCACGATGTGGGTGCCCCAGACCAGCAGGGCCACGGCAGAGAGCAGATTAAGCAGAGTTAACACGGGGCGTCGCTCCTCGTTCGTCAGGCGCAAAGCACAGACTGCCGGCCTGACGGGAAGCGCAATCTGCGAAGGGGGATTGCCGCGCTGTGCGTGATTTTTTCCTGTGTTTTAAGCCACCTGGCGCAAAGTCGACATCTCCAATTGTAGACCAATCTGACAGCCCGCGGGGTGCAAATCGGCCGCCGAGCGGTTAAGCACATCCACCGAAAGTTCGACCTCGTTTGCCCGGATCCGGTAGCGGATGACGTTGCCCAGCAGGCTGTGGCTGAGGATTTCAGCCGGGATCCCCTGGCCCGGCGCGGTAAACCGCATCGATTCAGGGCGGATGGCGACCTGGCTGGTGAAAGGCTGGCCGGTCAGCCGCGTCGCCTCTCCGGCGCTCAGCAGGTTGTAGTTGCCAATAAACCCGGCGGCAAAGAGATCGACCGGCTGGGTGTAAAGCGCCTCCGCATCGCCGTTCTGCACGATTTTCCCGCGATTCATCAGCACGATACGGTCGGAGAGCGTCAGCGCCTCCTCCTGATCGTGGGTGACGAAAAGGGTGGTCAGCTTCAGTTCGCGCTGGATGCGTCGGATCTGATCGCGCAGGTGGCGACGAATGCGTGCGTCCAGCGCCGAGAGCGGCTCATCCAGCAGCAGCAGACGCGGGCGCGTCACCAGCGAACGCGCCAGCGCCACGCGCTGACACTGCCCGCCCGAGAGCTGATGCGGATACCGGCGTGCATAGTCGCTGAGTTCCACCAGCTCCAGCACCTCCAGCACCCGCTGGCGGATCTGCGCCTCGGGCAGTTTCTGCATCTTCAGGCCGAACGCGACGTTCTTCTCCACCGTCATGTTAGGAAACAGCGCATAGCTCTGAAACACCATGCCGATCGCCCGCTTCTGCGGAGCCAGCGGCACGATATCTTTGCCCTCCAGCCGGATCTCGCCGCTGTCGACGCCGGTCAGGCCCGCCAGGCAGCGCAGCAGCGTCGATTTGCCGCAGCCGCTCGGGCCCAGCAGGGTAACAAATTCCCCTTCCGCAGCGCTGAAATGGATCTGCTCAAAAATGGGGGTGGGTCCATAGGACTTATTCAGCTCTCTGACTTCCAGATAACTCATATTCAGCCTCGTTCAGGATTCAGGGCGTTAGCCAGCCAGGTGACCAGCAGCACCACGACGAAATAGGAGATCACCAGCGCGCTGGTGAAGTGGCCGCTGCCGTTGCGCATGTTGAACAGGTAGACCTGCAGGGTTTCGTAGCGGTTGCCGACCAGAATATTGGCGAAGACAAACTCGCCGATCAGAAAGGAGAACGAGAGCAGTACGGCAATCAGCATCCCTTTGCGCAGGTTGGGCAGCACGACCCACAGCGCGGCCTGCCAGGTGCTGGCCCCCAGCAGCTGTGCGGCATCGATCAGCTCTTTGAGGTTGATCGTCTGCATATTGTTTGCCAGCGCCCGATAGATAAAGGGCAGCGCGATAGTGAAATAGCAGCCGATCAAGATCCACGGTGTGCCGGTCAGCATCAGCGGGGAGGCGGAGTAAAGTTGCAGCAGTCCCACCGAGGAGACGACGGGCGGCACGGCGAACGGCATCAGGATCAGCACGTTCATCACCGCATCCAGTCGGGGATAGTAGTAAGCGATCACAAACATGGCAGGCAGCACCAGCACCAGCGAGAAGAGCAGCGCGCCGAAACAGATCAGCAGAGAGTGCCCCAGCGCCGTCAGAAAACGCGGGTCGCTCCAGAGCTGGATGAACCACTTCAGGCTATAGCCCTGCGGCAGAATGGTGTTGCTCCAGTCGGATGAGAGCGCATAGAGCAGCGTGGCCAGCAGCGGCAGCGCCAGCAGGATAAAAAGCAGCCCGACCATGAGGCGGTGATAGAGATGTTCGGCGCGTGACATGGCGGCTCCTTTCATGGCTGCTTCGCATTGAGATAGCTACGGCGCACCAGATACTGCTGCACCAGGGTGATCAGCGCCATGATCGCCACCAGCAGCATGGCCAGCGCACTGCCGGTGTTAGGGTCCAGCGAAATATCGCCGGAAACCAGCGCGGCAATGCGCACCGGCACCACGTTGAAGTTGCCGGTGGTCAGGGCGTAAATCGTGGCGTAGGCGCCCAGCGCATTCGCCAGCAGGATGACAAAGGTTCCGATTAGCGCCGGAAAGAGAATCGGCAGCCCGATGTGCCACCCGTAGCGCCAGCGGCTGGCACCCAGCAGCGCCGCCGATTCCTGCCACTCTTTTTTCAGCCCGTCGAACGCCGGATAGAGCAGCAGCACGCCAAGCGGGATCTGGAACCAGGTGTAGACCAGCACCATGCCGTTGCGGGAGAAGAGCCGGAAGCTCTCGATCACACCATAGTGGCGCAGCAGCAGCGTCAGGCAGCCGTTCAGTCCCAGCAGGATTACAAAGGCGAAGGCCAGCGGCACACCGGCAAAGTTGCTGGTCATATTGGTAAAGGAGAGCAGAAAGCGCTGCAGCCGTCCGCCACCGATCTGATGCAGTGAATAGCCGGTCACCAGCGCAATCAGCAATCCATACAGGCTTGACCAGAGCGAGATATCCAGCGAAAAGCGGAACGCCTGCTGATAGAAGGGCGAGGTCAGGATATCCTGATAGTTATCCCAGCCCCACTGGCTGTTCATCTCACTCCAGAAGCTGTTGATGGCGATCCACACCAGCGGGGCCAGCTGAAAGGCGACCCAGAACAGGGTGAAAGGCAGCAGCAGCAACAGCGCAATCCCTTTGCCTTTCATCGTGGACACTCCGCCAGCAGTCCGCGACAGACCGGCTTGTCATGCGCCACCGCCAGCAGCTCGCACAGGGTGCCGCAGAGGTCGGTCTGCTGCGGTGCAAGGTCCGGCTGCAGCGAGAACGCGCGGCCAAAGACAAACAGCGGCACGGTGGTCTCCTCCGGCAGGATGCCGCCGTGGGAGCGATCGTCGTTCATGCCGTGATCGGCCGTGACCATCACCTGATAGCCCTCCGCCAGCCACTGCGGCATCCACTCCGACAGCAGGCCGTCGGCGATGCGCGCCCGGTTACGATACTGCGGCGAGCAGAGCCCCGACTTATGCCCGGCATCATCGATGTTCATCGGGTGGATCAGCAGAAAATCGGGATCGTGACGCAGCCGCAGGCTCTCTGCATCTTCAAACAGATGCGAGTCGGGATAGCTGTCGTCAGAGTAAAAATGGCCATACTGGATGGGCAGGTCCGGCGCGTCGGTGTGGCGGTCGCGCGCCGCGACGAACGGCGTCTGGTTATACAGCTCACTCACCCAGTGGTACGCGGCGGCCGCCGTCGTCAGTCCGGCGGCCCGCGCAAAGTGAAACACGCTGCGTTCGCGACTCAGCCGGCTGACGCCATTATGAATAATGCCGCTTCTGACCGGCGGAACACCGGTCAGAATGCACTCATAAAGCGGGCGCGACAGTGACGGCAGCTCACAGGTCATACGGTAATAGAAGCCGTTGCCCTGCGAACATTCGGCATGCAGGTAACCCATTGCATGTTGCGCAACCTGATTGCTCAGGCCGTCCAGCACCACCAGGATCGTTTTCATTCCGTTCTCCCCGCCAGAAACTACGGCTGCATATTGATGATGACGTTTTCCTGCCACAGACGCGGCAGCATTTTCGACGATTTATCCCATGCAGCCTGGTCCTTAACCGGACGGGCATTTTTATATTCCGACTGGGGCAGCAGGCGAGCCTGAACGTCCGCGGGCAGCGTCAGATGCTCAGCACGGATCGGGCGGGCATAGCCTTTCGCCAGGTTAATCTGCCCCTGATCGGAGAAAATATATTCGCGGGTCAGTTTCGCGGCCGCAGGGTGTTTCGCATATTTGTTGATGAGGGTGGTGTAGCCGGAGGTCACGGAGCCGTCAGAGGGGATCACCACCTCATAACGCGTTTTGTCGATCTGGTCGCGGTAGTTAAGGGCATTAAAGTCCCACACGACCGCCATCTGCACTTCGCCCTTTTCGATGTTGGCAATCACCGGATCGGTGACGCCGAGACGCCCCTGTTTTGCCAGCTCGGCAAAGAAGGCCAGCGCCGGTTTCAGGTTCTTCTCATCGCCGCCCAGCGCGTAGTTAGCCGCCAGTACGCCGTTAGCGGCCTGAGCTGCCACGCCGACGTCGCCGATAGTAACCACATACTTACCTTTCTTAAGATCGGCCCAGCTGTGGGGAATATCTTTCACCTGCTGCTTGTCGATCAGGAAGGCGATGGTGCCGGTATAGGCCAGCGCCCAGTGCCCCTCTTTATCTTTCGCCCAGTTCGGGATCTGGTCCCAGTGGGTCGGTTTATAGGGCTGGGTCACGCCTTTAGCCACGGCAATGGGGCCAAAGGCGGCACCGACGTCACCGATGTCAGCACTGGCGTTCTCTTTCTCCGCGTCGAATTTGGCCAGCTCCTGGGCCGACGACATATCCGTGTCGCTGTGCTTCAGGCCATATTTGCTGCTGATATCCTGCCAGGTCTCTTTCCAGTTGGCCCAGCTGTCCGGCATCCCGACACTGTTGACCTGACCTTCACTGCGCGCGGCTTTTTCCAGCGCGGCAAGGTCGTTATCGGCGGCCTGCGCGACGGGCAGGGTAAGCACAACAGCACTGGCTACTACAGAGGCGATAAACGCTTTCATCTCAGTTGCTCCGGGTGTAAGTTGATGGGCCTGTCTGGTCTAGTCCAGCAAGAACCGAGCCAATGTAGTCCCTGTCTGTGAAGGATTTATGACAGGGCGGCGCGGGACGGGGAACAGGGGAAGCAAGCGGCGACCCGTCAGCCGGTCGCTGACGCGTTGACCTGAACAGTAAGAGTGCGGGGTCGCACTAAAATGAGGCTACAGTTGTGGAGTCACCAGCACTCAAATCAGCGGACGCGATCGCCAGCGCCCTGCTGACGCGCATTCAGTCTGGCGAGTTCAGCGGCGGACGTCTGCCCGCCGAGCGCGCCCTGAGCGAGGCGTTCAGCACCACGCGCATTACCCTGCGGGAAGCGCTGGGCAAGCTGGAAGCGCAGGGCGTGATCTACCGGGAACTGCGGCGCGGCTGGTTTATTGCGCCGCCGCGGCTGATCTATAACCCGCTGCATCACAGCCATTTTCATGCCATGGCGATCGCGCAGGGACGCCAGGCGACCACCGAAGTGATCGCCGCCGAAGAGGTTGCGGCGCACGACAGCGTGGCGACCGCGTTGCAGCTGACGCCGGGTTCGGCGGTCTACTGCATCCGCCGCCTGCGGCGCATCGATGGACGCGCGGTGCTCTATGTCGAACACTACCTTAATCCCCGTTTTTTCCCGGATTTGCTCGGCGAAGACCTGACGCGTTCACTGACCGATCTCTACGACCAGCGTTACGGCATCCGGTACGGCGGGGCGCGCTTCACCATCCTGCCCGGTCCGTTGCCGGAGATCGCCGCCCCGACGCTGAATGTAGCATCCGGCAGTCCCGGCCTGCTGATCACCCGCATCAATCGCAATCAGCATCGGGAAGTGATTGACTGCGACTGCGAATACTGGCGTTACGATGCGCTCTGCGTGGATGTGGAGGCCTGACTCAATATTGTGATTTGCGTCACACTCGCGCATGATAGCGCGCGCTGATAACCTCTTTTTTAAGGCGCAACATGAGTGACAAAAATCCGTTTGCCCGCCACCTTGCCACGCTGCTGCAGTGGGTGCTGAATCTGGGTCTGCTGAGTCTGGCGATTATCCTTATCGTCTTCCTGGGCAAAGAGACGGTCCACCTGGCAAACGTGCTGTTTAATACCGGCGAGCAGGCCTCTTCCTATCTGCTGATTGAGGGAATCGTCATCTATTTCCTCTATTTCGAGTTTATTGCGCTGATTGTGAAGTACTTTCAGTCTGGCTATCACTTTCCGCTACGCTACTTTGTCTATATCGGGATCACGGCCATTATCCGCCTGATCATCGTCGACCATAAAAATCCCTTCGACACGCTCTGCTACTCGGCCGCGATACTGATTCTGGTGGTCACGCTGTGGCTGGCAAACAGCAACCGGCTGAAACGCGAGTAATCTCTCTGCCGTCGGACACGACGGCAGGTGTTCGCATCGCGTCTCTGCGCTAAACTACCGACCTGAAAATTACTGGGAGTGGTGCTATGTCGCAAGACGCGCTCAGCTTATTACGTGCGCTCAACTGGCTTTCTCCGTCGCAGGCAGCGCCTGCGCCCGCTCTGCTCGACTGGCTGATGGAGGAGGACTCGATGACGCGCCGTTTTGAACAGCATTGTCAGCGGGTCACGGTGCAGCCGCTGCGTGAAGGCTTTATCGACGCCCGCGAACTGGGCGAGGAAAAAGCGCTATTGCCGGACGATGAACGCTTCTGGCTGCGCGAAGTGCTGCTGTTCGGCGACGATCAGCCCTGGCTGGCGGGCCGCACGCTGGTGCCGGAAAGCACCCTCAACGGACCGGAGGCAATGCTGCAACAGCTCGGCACCCGTCCTCTGGGCCGCTATCTTTTCTCCTCATCGACCCTGACCCGCGATTTTATCGAGCCGGGGCAGGTGGGGGCATTATGGGGGCGGCGTTCACGCCTGCGTCTCTCCGGCAAACCGCTGCTGCTGACTGAACTGTTTTTACCCGCATCGCCATTCTATCGCGATCGGGACTGAGGGCTCTGTAGTGCAAAATAGTATGACGATGAAATGGCGGGCGTATGCCCGCCTGATGCGTATCGACAAACCGATCGGGACGCTGCTGCTGATGTGGCCCACGCTCTGGGCGTTATGGCTGGCGGATAGGACCGTGCCGCCGCTGCCGGTGCTGGCGGTCTTTGTCGCCGGGGTGTTTGTGATGCGCGCGGCGGGGTGTGTGATCAATGACTATGCCGACCGTAAGGTGGATGGTCATGTCGAGCGCACGAAGCACCGGCCTCTGGCCAGCGGGGCGGTGAGCGCCAGAGAAGCGAAGCTGCTGTTTGTGATCCTCGCGCTGGTGGCCTTTGCGCTGGTGCTGACCATGAACCTGATGACGATTATGCTCTCCGTCGTGGGGCTGGCGCTGGCCTGGGTTTATCCCTTTATGAAGCGCTATACCCATCTGCCGCAGGTGGTGCTGGGGGCCGCCTTTGGCTGGGCGATCCCTATGGCATGGTCCGCAGTTAGTGAGTCCTTACCTCTCGTCTGCTGGCTGGTCTTTATCGCCAACATCTGCTGGACGGTCGCCTACGATACGCAGTATGCCATGGTGGATCGGGATGACGATCTGAAGATTGGCGTGAAGTCGACCGCGATTCTGTTTGGCCGTTTCGACAAGCTGATCATCGGCCTGCTGCAGCTGGCGACGCTGGTGCTGATGGCGCTGGTGGGAATGATGCTGCATCTGAATGGCGCCTTCTACTGGACGCTGCTACTGGCGGCGGCGCTGTTTGTGTATCAGCAGAAGCTGATCGCCGGGCGCGAACGGCAGCCCTGTTTCCAGGCATTCCTGAATAACAACTATGTCGGGATGGTGCTGTTCCTGGGCGTGCTGATGAATACGCCGCCGTTCAGCCAGATTTTCTGACAGCGTGCCGGGCGTCAAAAGGCGGATTCATTGCTGCCACGCTCCTTCTGCACGGTATGGCGGATATAAAAAAGGCGACCTCATGAGGTCGCCTTTTTTGCGGTACGCAGATATCAGTCGTGCGCCACGGCGGTTTCAATCGTCATGCGCACGTCATTGGTCACCAGATCCGCCAGGATGTGCCAGGTGGCCTGGGTCTGTGTGACATCAGCATCGCCGCTGTCACTGATGTACCCTTCGTCGCGCAGCGTCAGCACCAGCGAGGTAAAGACCGCTTTGTCGAAGAACTCCGGTGCGTTGATACCGTGCAGCACTGACAGTCGCTGTGCCAGCGTCCGGCTCTCTTTTTCCAGCGTGCCGCGGTTAATCGTCGGCTTGGCGCTGAGGATGGAGAAGGTAATGGCGTAACGCTGCAGCGTTTCACGCACCCCGGCGGCCAGCAGCTGCAGCGTGCGATAGCGCGCCGCGGTAAAGCGCAGCTCACCGGCTTCACGCGTGATCAGGCCCTGACGCGCCAGCTCCTGACACAGTTCGGTCAGCAGCTGTGGCAGTTCATCGGTCTGCCAGCGCAGGAACAGCTCACTCTTCAGCATCGGGTAGATCAGGCTCACCTGACGCAGCAGTTCGGCTTCGCTCAGCGTCTGGTGCTGCTGAACAATGGCGGCAATCAGCGACGGCATCACCAGCATGTGGTGGATGTTGTTGCGATAGTAGGTCATCAGCACCGCCTGCTCGCGCGGCAGAATGATGATGTCGCCAATGCTGTCCTTTTCACTCTCGAACTTGTTCATGCCCATAGCGTGATCCAGCAGCGCTTCCGCCGTGAGATCGGGCACCGTCGCGTTGGGTGAGTAAGGCACGTTGCGCAGAAGCTGGGTGTAGCACGCCAGCTGTTCAATCAGCTGTTCACGGGTGAGTGAGCGCTGACGTGACGCCAGCAGCGCCGTGACGCAGAGGTTCATGGCATTGGCTGCGCCCGCTTCATTGATTCGCACCATCAGGCTGGCGGCGATATCGTTGACGGTCGGCGTTAACCAGCTCGGGCGCTGCGGCTCGATCGGATCGATGGCATCGCGCCATTCCGGCACGCGCTTGTTGAGATAGTTAACCAGCGGCATCGGCTCGCCAAAGTTAACGTAGCCCTGGCCGAGATTACGCAGCTTGCGTAAGCCACGCACCATCTGCATAAAGCCTTCTTTCTCTTTCGCCGCGCCGCGCAGCTCTTTGGCGTAAGTGCCCACTTCCATCACATGCTCATAGCCGATATAGATCGGCACCAGCGTGATCGGACGATTTCCGCCGCGCAGCATCGCCTGCAGCGTCATCGCCAGGGTGCCGGTTTTCGGGTCCAGCAGGCGACCGGTGCGTGAACGGCCCCCTTCGACAAAGTACTCAACCGAATAGCCGCGGGTAAACAGCTCGCCCAGGTATTCGCGGAACACCGTGGCGTAGAGCTTGTTACCTTTAAAGGTACGACGGATAAAGAATGCGCCCAGACGACGGAAAATCGGGCCTGCCGGCCAGAAGTTAAGGTTGATCCCGGCGGCGATATGCGGCGGCACCAGCCCCTGATGGTAGAGCACATAGGAGAGCAGCAGATAATCCATGTGGCTGCGATGGCAGGGCACATAGACGATCTCATGGCCATCCTGCGCCAGCTGACGCACTTTTTCGCCGCCGTTGACGTTGATGCCCTGATAGAGGCGGCTCCAGAGCCAGCCCATCACCCGGTCAGTCACACGAATCGCTTCGTAGGAGAAGTTGGCCGCAATTTCTTCCATCATCTCGATGGCATTCTGCTGCGCTTTCTCGTGGGAGATTTTTTTGCTGCGCGCTTCATCTTCGACGGCTTTCTCAATCGCTTTGGATTGCAGCAGACGATTAAAGAGATCCTGACGCGCCGGTAAGCGCGGGCCAATCGCGGCCAGCCGCTGACGGGCAAAATGAATACGGGCCACGCGGGCCAGCTTCTGGGCGATCGACTTGTCCGTTCCGTGTTCGGTGGCCATGCGGCGCAGCGAAACGGTCGGCGAGAAGCGGACAAAACTGTCGCGCCCGTGCCAGATGACGGCAAAGAATTTCTGTACCCCGTTCAGGACGCGCAGATGTGGCGTTGCCTCACCCTGAACTTCACGTCCCGGTGCGCGGCCAAACATCACGGTGACCGGCAGCATCTGAATATCCAGCGTGGGATTGTTTCGATGCAGGTCGAGGTAGTCGTGAAAGATTTTCACGGATTCGACGCTGGGCACAAAATAGGGGAAAACGCGCGGGCCGTCGTGAATAAAGACGTGACGCGGCAGCAGCGCGCCGTCAATCTCCAGCGGAGAGAGCGGATCGGGCAGATGATGTCGCAGACACTGGGCGCGCAAAGTCAGTAAGTCAGCCTTCGAATCGTAAGGCAAAACATACATAATAGGTCGGGTCGGGTCCAGACCATGTTCTGAAACGGGATCGGCCGGAATGGCCTTACTTTTTACCAAAAACGACAGTGGTAAATTAAGCAGTTTGTAATAAAGTTTACGCCAACCTGACATAGACAACATGAAGCCTCTTGTTAGCAAAGCGCCGCAAGCATACCAGAAAGTGCAGCGAAGATCTGTGGTGGTGCCAATTGCACGCAGCCCAGACATTGACGTCAATACGATGAAAGGGTTCCCCCATCATGGCAAATAATGCCACCGGACTTATCAGAATAGTTAAAGCCGCAGGTTACTCATGGCAGGGGCTGCGTGCCGCCTGGCAGCATGAAGCGGCATTTCGTCAGGAAGCGCTGGCCGCGCTGGCCGCCATCGTCATCGCCTGCTGGCTGGACGTGGATGTGGTCTCCCGCATCCTGATGATTGGTGTCGTAGTGCTGGTCGTCATTGTCGAAATCCTTAACAGTGCCATTGAAGCGGTGGTCGATCGCATCGGTCAGGAGCATCATCCGCTGGCCGGTCGGGCGAAAGATATGGGATCGGCCGCGGTGCTGATCAGCATTCTACTGGCTCTGTTTGTCTGGATCGCGCTGCTCTGGACACATTTGCGATAAGCGTTCCATATCGCGTCGGAAGCCGCGTTTTGCGGGACAATCGGTTTCCATTTCGCCAATACCTGTATATACTCACAGCGACTGTATAAACAACCAGGGGGCGGGATGAAAGCATTAACCAGCAGGCAGCAGCAGGTCTATGACCTGATTCGCGACCATATTACTTCAACGGGCATGCCGCCTACGCGTGCCGAGATTGCCGCGCAGCTGGGATTCCGTTCGCCGAATGCGGCAGAAGAGCACCTGAAAGCGCTGGCGCGTAAAGGCGTCATCGAGATCGTGTCCGGTGCCTCGCGCGGCATCCGTCTGTTGATGGAAGAAGAAGCCTCAGAAGGCTTACCGCTGATTGGCCGGGTTGCTGCCGGTGAGCCCATCATGGCGCAGGAACATATTGAAACCCACTACAAGGTGGATCCGGGCCTGTTTAAGCCGTCGGCTGACTTCCTGCTGCGCGTCAGCGGAATGTCGATGAAAGACATCGGGATTATGGATGGCGATCTGCTCGCGGTGCATAAAACCCAGGATGTGCGTAATGGTCAGGTCGTCGTGGCGCGCATCGATGATGAAGTCACGGTGAAGCGCTGGAAAAAGCAGGGGGCTATCGTCCATCTGCTGCCTGAGAACAGCGAATTTGACCCGATTGTGGTTGATACCCGTGCACAGTCGCTGACCATTGAAGGTCTGGCGGTGGGCGTGGTTCGCAACGGCGAGTGGCTCTGATTTCTCTGCCTGCGTGCATTCGCTCTCTCTGATGCTATTCTGTCTGCCCTAATTTTGTCGCGGCCCTGTTTGCGCAGCGACACTGAGCACGGAACGGCGAATGCGCGTTATCACGGCAACCGATAAAAATCTCTGGCGGCTCGCGCTGCCGATGATCCTTTCAAATATCACCGTGCCCTTACTGGGCGTGGTCGATACCGCAGTTATTGGTCATCTCGACAGCCCTGTCTATCTTGGCGGCGTCGCGGTCGGAACCACCGTCACCAGTTTCCTCTTTATGCTGCTGCTTTTTCTGCGGATGAGCACCACCGGTCTCACGGCGCAGGCGCTGGGTGCGGGCGACAAAACGGCGCTGGCGCGGGCGCTGGTTCAGCCGCTGATGATTGCGCTGCTGGCTGGCGTGCTGTTTATCGCCTTACGCTATCCGATTATCCGGCTGGCGACGCAACTGGTCGGCGGCAGTCCCGAGGTCCTGGCACAGGCGGCGCGATTTATTCAGATCCGCTGGCTCAGCGCGCCGGCCACCCTCGCAAATCTGGTCATTCTGGGCTGGCTGCTGGGCGTGCAGTATGCGCGCGCGCCGGTGATCCTGCTGGTGGCAGGGAATCTGGTGAACATCGTGCTCGATCTCTGGCTGGTCATGGGGCTGCACTGGGGTGTCGCAGGTGCGGCCACCGCCACGGCGCTGGCCGAATACATCACGCTGGGCGTCGGCAGCATCATGGTCTGGCGGGTGCTGAAACTGCACGGCATCACGCCAGCCCTGCTGAAACAGAGCTGGCGCGGCGACAGTGCCCGGCTGCTGCGCCTCAACCGGGATATCATGCTGCGCTCCCTGATGCTGCAGCTCTGTTTCGCGTCGCTGACCGTGCTCGGCGCACGGCTCGGCCCCGATGTGGTCGCGGTTAACGCCGTGTTACTGATGTTCATTACCTTCACCGCCTACGCACTGGATGGCTTCGCCTATGCGGTAGAGGCGTTTGCCGGTGAGGCGCATGGGGCAAAAGATGGCAGTAAACTGCTGCGTGTCTGGCACGCCGCCTGTCGTCAGGCGGTGGCCGTCGCGCTGTTCTTCTCGCTGGTCTATGCGATCGCTGGCCCGCAGATCGTGACGCTGCTGACCTCGCTGACGTCGCTGCAACAGACCGCCGATCGCTACCTGGTCTGGCAGGTCATACTGCCGCTGGCGGGCGTCTGGTGTTATCTGCTGGATGGCATGTTCATCGGCGCCACGCGTGGTCGCGAGATGCGCAACAGCATGGTGATGGCCGCCGCGGGCTACTTCCTGACGCTGCTGAGCGTACCGCTGCTGGGCAACCACGGACTGTGGCTGGCGGTAACCGTTTTTCTGGTGCTGCGCGGCCTGACGCTCTGGCTTATCTGGCGCAGGCACTGGCGTCACAACAGCTGGTTTGAAGCCTGATTCAGTCGTGCTCACAGAGGTATACAGATTATTCTGTATTATTCTGAGTCCCGGAATAAAGCAACTACAATTAACTTCATACGGCGCAGTTAAGTAGCGCTTTGTATCGAGGTTATGACGAGTAACCAGATAATTAAACCCCGAGGATTGGAGGTCTGCCATGAATAAAGACGAAGCGAGCGGCAACTGGAAGCAGTTCAAAGGCAAGATGAAAGAGAAATGGGGCAAGCTGACCGACGACGATATGCAGGTGATCGAAGGTAAACGCGACCAGCTGGTAGGTAAAATTCAGGAGCGTTACGGCTATGCAAAAGATGAAGCAGAGCGCGAAGTAACGGACTGGGAAACGCACAACAAAGATCACCGCTGGTAATCGACCCTCTGTTCCGGTGAGCCCTCACCGGAACACGCTTCAGGCGCTGACGCCTATCCCCGTTTTCCCCGCTTTTTGCCCTCATCCTGATGATCATGTTCGCAGTTTTCATGATGCGTACAGGCGGCCACTTCCGCACAGTTTTTACACAGTCCATGCGCTTCAATTACGCTATGGCGCAGAGCAAACTGCGCTTCCCCCGCCAGCGTCGCGATAATGGTCTCCACGCCCTGCGCCTGTTTTTCGGTAACGGCGGCACAGCGATCGCAGACCAGCATCACTGAGGTATGCGCCGGTGCTTCAAAATGGTGACACATCACGTAGCTATTATTGGACTCCACCCGGTGGATAAAGCCCTGTTCCAGCAGGAAATCGAGCGCCCGGTAAACCGTGGGCGGTTTGGCCTGAGGTTCACTGACCCGCAGCTGGTCCAGCAGATCGTAGGCGCTGATGGAGCCAGGCTGTTCGGCCATCAGGCGCAGCACTTCGGCACGCTGCGACGTCAGACGCACACCGCGCTGCAGGCACATTTTTTCAGCCTGGGTCAGAATTTGCTGCGTCGTCATGGTTGTCATGAAAATCCTCCGCTGGATAAGTGATGTTATTTTATCACAATTGATGGCCGGGTGCTGAAGTGGCTTCTGGCTGAAAAAACAGCATTAATTGCCTGTTAAACCAGCATATTCAGCATTCCGCTCCCCATTTTTAACCTCACCGGCGACCAAACAGATCCATTCTGATTCAACCGGAAGAGGATTTTATTGGCATTTTGCTTTGCATCTCACGGAGTTAAGAAGTAATGTTCAGAAAGACTTAAGCAACGTCTGGTATTTTTTGAAATCCCCCGACTCAGTTTGAACAATCACAACATATTTTTGGTTGGAAAATGTCCAATCCCTTGAATTAAGGCACTGTTTCCTTTGAATTCACAGCAACGACGCGTTAGCCAGCATTCACAATACGGCTAACAAATTATTCAGTCATTGAATGTATTAATGACAATTTTCAGGTGATGGCAGGCAAATGGTGAAAAAATCCGCTCAACGTCCGGCGCTGAAGTACTCCGCTGCGGCGACCGCGCTTTTCCTTTCTTCTTCCGCCATGGCGGCAGGGACCTGGTACGATGCACGTAATGACGCCATGGGTGGCACCGGCGTCGCTTCTTCTCTCTATGGCTCCGCCGTGCTGGCTAACCCGGCACTGATGACGCGTGCCAGACCCGACGATAACGTCAGCATTATTTTTCCGTCAGCCGGTATTCAGGTCACTGACAAGGATGACCTGATTGACAAGGTCGATGATATTACCGCGACCGTAGATCGTTACCGCTCAGTGCTGGGTAACTTTACGCCCGCAGACTATTTACGGGGCTATCCTGAACTGCGCGCGGCCTCGGGCGATGTGGCCAACAGGCTGAGCGATTTGCGCGGCGATAAGGCCAACGGTTCGGCGGGGGTTGCCGTCGCCGTGACGGTTCCGAATGAGACGCTGCCTTTCGCCTTCATTACCAAAGCCTACGGAACCGCGCACGTTCGCGCTAACGTGGTGCAGGGTGATATCGACTATCTGCGCGGCGTGGCCAACGGCACGATACTGCCGCGTCAGGGCGATCAGAACAACCTTCGCTCCAGCGCCAATGGCTTAGCGGCCCTCGTCACCGATTATGGTGTGGCGGTCGCGCATGAGTTCACCATCGCCGGTCAGCCGGTGTCGGTGGGCGTTACGCCGAAAGTGCAGAAAACCTGGCTCTACAACTACACCGCCAGCATCTATAACTACGACAAGAACGACATCAACAACAGCCAGTATCGCAGCACGGATACCGGGTTTAACGTCGATGCCGGTCTGGCGACGACCTTTGCGGAGAACTGGACGCTGGGCGTGACCGGTCAGAACCTGGTGTCGCGCGATCTGCAGACCCGCGAGGTCAATGGTTATCGCGATACCTATCAGATTCGCCCGCTGGTCACTACCGGCCTGGCCTGGGATAAAGGTCCGTTCACCGTGACGGGCGATGTGGATCTGACGGAGACCAGACGCTTCAAAAGTCAGGGAAACAGCCAGTATGTGGCTGCAGGCGCAGAATATCGCGTACTCGACTGGCTGCAGCTGCGTGCCGGTTATCGTGCGGACATGCGGTCCAACGACGAGAATGTGGCGACCGCCGGTTTTGGTCTCTCGCCGTTTAACAACGCCGTCCATCTGGATCTGGCGGGCTCGGTGGGTGCAAACAACACCTGGGGCGCAATGGCGCAGCTGGGTTTCAACTTCTAAGCGCGTTATTCAGGCGGTCCGGGGCGGGGCGATGCACTATCGCCCCGCCTTGTGTTATCCTTGCACAGAATTCCATCACCTTAATTACCGGATTGCCTGTACTTCATGCCTGAATTTTCTTCGCAACGCTTCTCTGTCGCGCCTATGCTCGACTGGACCGATCGCCACTGTCGCTATTTCCACCGTCAGCTGACGGCTGATACGCTGCTCTATACCGAAATGGTCACCACCGGCGCCATCATTCATGGCAAAGGGGATTATCTGGCTTATAGCGAGGCCGAACATCCGGTCGCGTTGCAGCTGGGCGGCAGCGATCCGGCAGCGCTGGCGCACTGTGCGAAGCTGGCAGAGCAGCGCGGCTACGATGAAGTGAACCTGAACGTCGGTTGTCCCTCCGATCGGGTACAGAATGGCCGTTTCGGTGCCTGTCTGATGGCCGAGGCGACGCTGGTCGCCGATGCGGTTAAAGCGATGCGCGATGTGGTGTCGATCCCGGTCACCGTCAAAACGCGGATTGGTATTGATGAGCTGGACAGCTATGCGTTCCTGACCGATTTCATCGGCACGGTCGCGGGGCGCGGCGAGTGCGACACCTTTATTATCCATGCGCGTAAAGCCTGGCTCTCCGGCCTCAGCCCCAAAGAGAATCGCGAGATCCCGCCGCTGGATTATCCGCGCGTCTGGCAGCTGAAACGCGATTTCCCGCATCTGACCCTCGCCCTGAATGGCGGCGTGAAAACGCTGGAAGAGGCGCAGAACCATCTGCAGCACCTCGATGGCGTAATGATGGGCCGCGAAGCCTATCAGAACCCCGGCATTCTGGCGCAGGTCGATCAGACCCTGTTTGGCCGTGAGCATCCGGCGGTGAACCCGGTTGAGGTGGTGCGCGCCATGTACCCTTATATCGAAGCGGAGCTGGCTAAGGGCACCTATCTCGGCCACATTACGCGCCATATGCTGGGGCTGTTCCAGGGCATTCCGGGCGCGCGCCAGTGGCGTCGCCATCTGAGCGAAAATGCGCACAAGCCGGGCGCGGACGTGCGTGTGCTGGAGGCGGCGCTGTCGCTGGTCGCGGATAAAATCCCGCAGGAAGCCTGACCGCTCTTCTAAAGCATAAAAAAACCAGCTCTGAGGCTGGTTTTTTTTACGCCAGGATCTGGTTTTTTTCACCAGGTCACAGGTGCAGCCTGCCCGTTTTGTGCTGCAAAAACAGCAGGTTATCTGTTGGCACGCTTTTTGTACTGTTTCTGTCAGTGAAGATCAATCAGGAGCACTGACGTGGAAATTTTATTTGTATTGGGGTTTTTCCTGATGCTGTTGCTGACCGGCGTTTCGCTGCTGGGCGTGCTGGCGGCACTGGGGGTGGCAACCCTGGTGATGGTTGTCGGGGGGCTGTTCGCACTTGTTATTAAAGTGTTACCGTGGCTGGTGCTGGCGGTGATCGCCGTCTGGCTGCATCGGGCATTTTCTGGCGACAGTGACGCACGAGCCCGCCGCAGGCTGCGTCGTAAGATCAACAGGTTAGACCGGAAAGGCTGGCGCTAAATGCGGTGACGATCACAGAGTGAGTGATTGTTTAACGCGGATCTGCAATTAAACATATTTTTTACTTATGTTTTCTGGCAGGATGCTGTCGTCAATTCGATGTGCCATCGACTCGACATGAATTCATCGCCGCTGTCCCTACACCAGCGCGAACAAAAAAGAAAAAAAGAAGAGGGCTTCCTGCGGGAAGCCCTTTTTGTTGCTGACGCTTACGGGATTAACAGACAGGAGCCCTGCGTGGCGCGGCTCTCCAGCATCTGATGCGCTCTGCTGGCCTCTTTAAGCGCAAACTTCTGCTGCGCGGGAACCTCCACCTGAATCGCGCCGCTGGCCAGCAGCGAAAAGAGCTCGGCGCTGGCGGTTTCCAGCTCCTGACGGTTGGTGATGTAGCCAAACAGCGAAGGGCGGGTCACAAACAGCGACCCTTTCTTATTGAGGATGCCGAGATCAACGCCGGTCACCGGCCCGGAGGCGTTGCCAAAACTCACCAGCAGGCCATGACGACGCAGCGAATCCAGCGACGCTTCCCAGGTATCCCGGCCGACCGAGTCATAGACCACGCCCACTTTTTTTCCGTCGGTCAGTTCGCTGACGCGCTGCGCAATGTCCTCTTCGCGATAGTTAATGGTCGCCCAGGCACCGGCCTGTTTCGCCAGCGCGGCTTTCTCTGCGGAACCCACCGTGCCGATCAGGTGCGCGCCCAGCGCTTTGGCCCACTGACAGGCGATCAGGCCGACGCCGCCTGCGGCCGCATGAAACAGGAAGGTTTCGCCGGCGCTGATTTTATGGGTCTGGCGCAGCAGATACTGCGTGGTCAGCCCTTTCAGATAGCTGGCCGCGCCCTGTTCAAAACTGATCGCCTCCGGCAGATGCATCAGGCGATCTTCCGCCACGTTGTGCACTTCGCTGTAGGCACCCATGGACGCCAGGCAATAGACCACGCGGTCGCCGGGCCTGAACAGGGTAACGCCGCGGCCGACCCGTGATACCACGCCCGCGGCTTCCGTTCCCAGGCCAGAGGGAAAGGCGGCCACCGGATAGAGGCCGCTGCGAACATAGGTATCGATGTAGTTGATGCCGATTGCGCGATGCGTTACCTGAACTTCATGATCCGCTGGCTCAGCAGGTGAAAAATCTGTCCACTCTAAAACGTCCGGTCCGCCGTGCGCACTGAACTGAATACGCTTTGCCATTCTGACTCCTGTGATTGTTTCATCATGAGGGTGAGGCACGCCCCTCAACTAAGGTATACTTGCGCGTCCCCACAGAAGATCGGTAATGCATTCACTATGGCAGGAAATAAACCCACCAACAAATCGAACGAAACGCAGGATCGCCAGCTCGCAGGCGTGAAAATGCCCCCGCATTCGCTGGAAGCGGAGCAGTCTGTGCTGGGTGGGTTGATGCTGGATAACGAGCGCTGGGATAACGTCTCTGAGCGCGTCGTCGCGAATGATTTTTTCAACCGTTCGCATCGGCTGATTTTTTCAGAGATGCAGCGGCTGCTGGAAAACAGCAAACCCATCGACCTGATTACGCTCTCTGAATCGCTGGAAACCCGTGGCGAACTGGAGATGGCGGGCGGCTTCGCCTATCTGGCTGAGCTGGCAAAAAACACCCCAAGTGCGGCGAACATCGGTGCCTATGCCGATATCGTGCGCGAACGTGCGGTAGTGCGTGAGATGATCTCCGTCGCCAACCAGATCGCGGATGCGGGTTACGATCCGCAGGGGCGCAACAGCGAGGAGCTGCTCGACTTTGCGGAGTCGAACGTCTTTAAGATCGCGGAAGCGCGCGCAGATAAAGATGCGGGCCCGAAAAATATCGAGCAGATCCTGGAATCGACCGTTTCCCGAATCGAGTCGCTCTATCAGACGCCCCACGACGGTGTCACCGGCGTCGATACGGGGTATCAGGATCTGAATAAAAAGACGGCGGGTCTGCAGGGATCTGACCTGATTATTGTCGCGGCCCGTCCGTCGATGGGTAAAACCACCTTTGCGATGAACCTGTGCGAAAACGCCGCCATGCTGCAGGAAAAACCGGTGCTGATCTTCAGCCTGGAGATGCCCAGCGAGCAGATCATGATGCGTATGCTGGCGTCACTTTCCCGCGTCGATCAAACCCGCATCCGAACCGGCCAGCTCGATGATGAGGACTGGGCGCGCATCTCCGGCACCATGGGTATCCTGCTGGAGAAGAAGAACATGTATATCGATGACTCTTCCGGCCTGACGCCCACCGAAGTGCGCTCCCGCGCCCGGCGCATCTACCGTGAAAACGGCGGATTAAGCCTGATTATGATCGACTACCTGCAGCTGATGCGCGTGCCGTCGCTGTCGGACAACCGCACGCTGGAAATTGCGGAGATCTCCCGCTCGCTGAAGGCGCTGGCGAAAGAGCTGAACGTGCCGGTTGTGGCGCTGTCGCAGCTTAACCGCTCACTGGAACAGCGCGCCGATAAGCGTCCGGTGAACTCGGATCTGCGTGAATCGGGCTCGATCGAGCAGGATGCGGATTTGATCATGTTTATCTATCGCGATGAGGTCTATCACGAAAACAGCGATCTCAAAGGGATCGCCGAGATCATCCTGGGTAAACAGCGTAACGGCCCGATCGGTACGGTGCGCCTGACCTTTAACGGTCAGTGGTCCCGCTTTGATAACTATGCAGGCCCGCAATACGACGACGAATAATCTCCGCACCGGGCTGTCATGCACGATCTGTGCATGACAGCTCCCATCATCGGAAAATAGTGTTGGACAACCTCTCGGGTTATCGGGTTATCTGTAACAAAGCGACGACCATTACGCTGTGGAAACGGAATGACTCACGTAGACGATTACGACCTTAAAATCCTGACCTTATTACAATCTAACGGCCGTCTGACCAATCAGGAACTGAGCGATCTGGTCGGCCTCTCGGCCTCACAATGCTCCCGCCGCCGTATCAATCTGGAACAGGCTAATCTGATCCTGGGCTATCACGCCCGGCTGTCACCCGATGCCATCGGGCTGGGCATGGTGGGACTGATTGAGGTGCGCCTGATTAACCATACGGCGGAGTATGTCGAGAGTTTTCACCGCATGGTGGAGCAGGAGCAGGCGATCGTCGATGCCTATAAAACCACCGGCGATGCGGACTATCTGCTCAAGGTCGCCGTGGCCGATCTCAACGCCCTGAGTGCCCTGATCAGTCAGTTAGTCGCGGGTCATCAGAGCGTATCCCATGTGAAAACCTCGGTGGTGCTGGGCCGTATGAAAGAGAACGGGCTGATGATGATGCCGGAAAGCAGAACGCGCTAAAAAGGTGCGCGTTGTGCGCTTTTGGTGCACACTGGCGGCAAAGCATGCAAACAACGCGCATCATAACGAGGTTTTTCGCATGAACTGACGGTTGCAGACCGCGCCCATGCAAAAAATTCTGTTCTGAAGCCTGTTAGATATCAATGAGATATCGCGGGCAGCCGCGCAGCCGCCGGTGAGTGCGGTGACGATGGTGCGTTTTTTGCATTGGAACCGCATCATTTGCACTGAGACAACCCCCATGGATAACATCGCAGAACCCGCCCGCGTCCCGCATTCGCGCATCGAAGATGCGCTGGCGATGGTGCTGGGCACCCTGATGGTCTCGTTCGGCGTCATTATGCTGAAACAGGCCGGGGCGCTGACCGGAAGCACCGCCGGTATCGCCTTTCTGATCAGTTACCTTTCGCCGCTGTCGTTTGGCGGCGCCTTCTTCCTGATTAACATCCCTTTTTACTGGCTGGCCGTAAAACGCATGGGCTGGGAATTCACCCTGAAAACCTTCTGCGCCGTCGGTCTGGTGTCGCTGTTTACCCAGCTGCATCCGCTGTTCGTCCACTTTTCCGATCTCAATCCCTTCTATGCGACACTGTTCGGTAACGTCATCATGGGAATCGGGTTTATAGTGTTGTTTCGTCATAAAGCGAGCCTGGGCGGCATCAACATTCTGGCGCTGTGGCTTCAGGACCGCTTTGGGATCCGCGCGGGAAAACTGCAAATGGCGGTGGATACCTGCGTCGTGCTGGCGTCCCTGTTTGTGGTGAGTGGCCCGATTCTGCTCGCCTCGATTGCGGGGGCGGTGATCCTGAATCTGATTATTGCAATGAACCACCGTCCGGGACGCTACCGGGTTTAACCCGTTTTTTACCTCTGGACCAATCTTGGAGACCTACACCGTGTTTCAAAACGTTGATGCCTATGCTGGCGATCCGATTCTGTCGTTGATGGAAGCTTTCAAACAAGACCCGCGCGAACACAAAGTTAACCTGAGTATCGGGCTCTATTACAACGAACAGAACATCATCCCGCAGCTGAAGGCCGTGGCGGCTGCCGAAGAGCAGATCTATGCTGAGCCGCATCAGGCATCGCTCTACCTGCCAATGGAAGGGCTGAACAGCTACCGGAGCGCGATTGCACCGCTGCTGTTCGGAGCAGATCATCCGATGTTGCAGGCGGGCCGTATCGCCTCGATTCAGACGCTGGGCGGTTCGGGCGCGCTGAAAGTGGGCGCCGATTTCCTGAAGCGCTATTTCCCGCAGTCCGCCGTCTGGGTCAGCGATCCGACCTGGGAAAACCACATCGCGATCTTCAACGGTGCCGGTTTTGAGGTGAACACTTACCCCTGGTATGACGCAGAAACCCACGGTGTGCGCTTTGATGCCTTCATCAGCACCCTGAAAACCCTGCCAGCCCGCAGCATCGTTCTGCTGCACCCCTGCTGCCATAACCCGACCGGCGCCGACCTGACAGACGCGCAGTGGGATGAAACCATTGAGGTGCTGAAAGCGCAGCAGCTGATTCCTTTCCTGGACATCGCCTATCAGGGCTTTGGTGCCGGTATGCAGCAGGATGCTTATGCGCTGCGCGCCGTCGCGGCGGCCGGTCTGCCTGCGCTGGTGAGTAACTCGTTCTCGAAGATCTTCTCACTCTACGGTGAGCGCGTGGGCGGTCTCTCTATCGTCTGCGACAGCGCCGAAGAGTCAGCGCGCGTGCTGGGCCAGCTCAAAGCGACCGTTCGTCGTAACTACTCCAGCCCGCCGAACTTTGGTGCGCAGGTTGTGGCGCGTGTCCTCAACGATGAGGCGCTGAAAGCGAGCTGGCTGGCGGAAGTGGAAGCGATGCGCCTGCGTATCCTCGCGATGCGTGAGTCATTGGTCGAGGTGCTGCGCACCGCGCTGCCGGGCAAAAACTTTGACTACCTGCTGAAGCAGCGCGGCATGTTCAGCTACACCGGCCTGAGCGCGCAGCAGGTCGATCGCCTGCGCAACGAATTTGGCATCTACCTGGTGGGCAGCGGCCGTATGTGCGTCGCCGGTCTTAACAGCAAAAATGTGCATCAGGTGGCAGAGGCCTTCGCCGCCGTCATGTAACGACGCGCCACGCTGTGAAAAAAACCGCCGGGTTCGCGCCGGCGGTTTTTTTATGGGGCAGGGTTTACCTTTGGGCGACATGCTGCACACTTAAACGGAACAATCGTTCAAGGAAACCGTTATGTGGCATCAACAAACCCTCACGCTGAGCGCGAAGCCACGCGGCTTTCATCTGGTCACCGATGAAATTGTCGCATCGCTCTCCGGCCTGCGGGATATCAAAACCGGCCTGCTGCATCTGCTGTTACAGCATACGTCGGCGTCGTTAACCTTAAATGAGAACTGTGACCCGACGGTGCGCAGCGATATGGAGCAGCATTTCATGCGGCACGTGCCGGAAAATGCACCCTATCAGCACGACTATGAAGGACGCGATGACATGCCCGCGCACATCAAATCCTCGACCTTAGGCGTGTCGTTACTCTTACCGGTTCAGCGCGGCCGTCTGGTGCTGGGCACCTGGCAGGGTATCTGGCTGGGCGAGCATCGCATTGATGGCGGTGCCAGGCGAATTGTCGCGACGTTACAGGGGGAATCGTCATGAATAACTCAGACTTACTGACCTATTGTATGAGCAAACCGGGCGCGGAGCAGAGCGTCCACAGCGACTGGAAGGCGACACAAATCAAGAGCAACGGTGTGCTGTTTGCGATGGTGCACGAGGCCAAAGGGCGGCCCGCGATATCGCTGAAATCGACGCCGGCGCTGGCCGAGTTACTGCGCGAAGAGCACAGCGACATTATTCCCAGCGAGCACCTGAATAAGTCCCACTGGAGCACGCTGTTTCTCGACGGCTCGCTGAAAGATTCGCAGATCTACTATCTGATCGACGCCTCCTGGCAGCAGGTGGCGGCGGGGCGGTAGACCGCAAAAAAACCCTCTTACCTGAGCAAGAGGGTTTAGCGCAGGAGGATTATGCGGCAGGCTGTTCGCGCAGCGTGTTGATGTCGATAACAAAGCGGTACTTCACGTCGCTTTTCAGCATGCGTTCGTAGGCGTCGTTAATCTGGTCCATCGCGATCAGTTCAATGTCTGAGGTGATGTTGTGCTGACCACAGAAATCGAGCATCTCCTGCGTTTCCGCGATGCCGCCGATCAGTGAACCGGCAATGCTGCGGCGTTTGAAGATCAGGTTAAACACCTGAGGCGCCGGGTGATCGTGCTCCGGCGCACCGACCAGCGTCATGTTGCCATCCAGCTTCAGCAGGGTGATGAACGGGTTGAGATCGTGCTGCGCCGCCACGGTGTTGAGAATAAAGTCGAAGCTGTTGGCATGCTGCGCCATCTGCGCCGGATCTTTAGAGATCACGACTTCATCGGCACCCAGACGTTTGCCATCTTCGATTTTGGATTCCGAGGTGGTAAACAGCACCACATGCGCGCCCATTGCGTGGGCAATCTTCACGCCCATGTGGCCCAGACCGCCTAACCCGACGATGCCCACTTTTTTGCCCGGGCCAACGTTCCAGTGGCGCAGCGGAGAGTAGGTGGTGATACCGGCGCACAGCAGCGGTGCGACGCCCGCCAGCTCCAGGTTCTCGGGAATGCGCAGCACAAAGCTCTCATCCACCACCATTGACGTGGAGTAGCCGCCGTAGGTGATCGCGCCGGTTTCGCGATCTTCACCGTTGTAGGTGCCGACGAACCCGTTTTCGCAATACTGCTCCAGCCCCTGCTGACAGCTCGGACAGCTGCGGCAGGAGTCCACCATACAGCCCACGCCAACCAGATCGCCGACTTTATATTTCTGCGTCTGCGGGCCAACGGCGGTCACGCGACCGACAATTTCATGACCCGGCACGACAGGGAAAATCGTGTTTTTCCACTCATTACGGGCCTGATGCAGGTCTGAATGGCAAACGCCACAGAACAGTACCTCAAGCTGGACGTCATGGGCGCGCAGCTCACGCGGCTTGAAATCGAACGGTGCCAGTTTGGATTTTGCATCCTGAGCAGCATACGCATGCGTAATATTCATGGTGTCTCCAGTTTCGATGTGTCGTGAGTTTTTCTGATGAAGTGCAGCCCTCTGAACAGGCTGCAAAAACAGGGCGACGCAGGGCGTGCCAAAGAGGAACCGCTTAAGGATAGTCAGCGTGGTGAAAAGCGTATATGCCTATACATGTCTGAATCTTGCCTGATCCTGCATTTTTCTGGCTGAATCGGCAGGGGTAATAAAAAGGCCCGCACACGGCGGGCCTGAGGGGATTACTTCTGTAACAACGGCTTGAGGAAGCGCGCCGTATGGGATTTCTCACACTCCGCGACGGTCTCTGGCGTGCCCGCCACCAGGATTTCACCGCCGCCGCTGCCCCCTTCGGGGCCGAGATCGACAATCCAGTCGGCGGTTTTCACCACGTCGAGGTTGTGCTCAATCACCACGATGGTATTGCCCTGATCGCGCAGCTGATGCAGCACTTCCAGCAGCTGCTGGATATCGGCAAAGTGCAGACCGGTGGTTGGCTCATCCAGAATGTAGAGCGTCTGGCCGGTGCCACGTTTGGAAAGCTCACGCGCCAGTTTCACACGCTGCGCTTCACCGCCGGAGAGCGTCGTCGCCGACTGGCCGAGACGGATATAGGAGAGACCCACATCCATCAGCGTCTGCAGCTTACGCGCCAGCGCCGGCACCGCATCGAAGAACTCACGCGCCTCTTCGATGGTCATCTCCAGCACTTCGTGAATGCTCTTGCCCTTGTACTTCACTTCCAGCGTTTCGCGGTTATAGCGTTTGCCTTTGCACTGGTCGCACGGCACATAGATATCCGGCAGGAAGTGCATCTCGACTTTCAGCACGCCGTCGCCCTGACAGGCTTCACAGCGTCCGCCGCGCACGTTGAAGCTGAAGCGGCCCGGGTTATAGCCACGCGAACGCGCTTCCGGCACGCCGGCAAAGAGTTCACGCACTGGCGTAAAGATGCCGGTGTAGGTGGCCGGGTTAGAACGCGGAGTTCGACCGATCGGGCTCTGGTCGATGTCGATCACCTTGTCGAAGTGCTCCAGACCCGCCACATCGCGGTAGGGCGCCGGTTCGGCGATGGTCGCGCCGTTCAGCGCCCGCTGGGCAATCGGGAACAGCGTGTCGTTGATCAGTGTCGATTTACCGGAGCCGGAGACGCCGGTGATGCAGGTGAAGAGTCCGACCGGCAGCGTCAGCGTGACATCCTTGAGGTTGTTGCCGCGCGCGCCGGTAATCTTCAGCACCTTCGCCGGATCGCCTTTGACGCGCGCTTCCGGCACCGCAATCTCACGCTTGCCGCTCAGGAACTGGCCGGTCAGCGACGCTTCCTGCGCCATGATCTCATCCACGGTGCCTTCCGCAACGACCTGACCACCATGCACACCGGCACCCGGGCCGATGTCGATCACATGGTCAGCGGCACGGATCGCATCTTCGTCGTGCTCAACCACGATCACCGTGTTACCGAGATCGCGCAGGTGAATCAGGGTGCCGAGCAGACGTTCGTTGTCGCGCTGGTGCAGGCCGATAGAAGGCTCATCCAGCACATACATCACGCCGACCAGCCCGGCACCGATCTGGCTCGCCAGACGGATACGCTGCGCTTCACCGCCGGACAGGGTCTCGGCAGAACGTGACATCGAAAGATAGTTCAGGCCGACGTTCACCAGGAAGCTCAGGCGATCGCCAATCTCTTTCAGGACTTTCTCGGCGATCTGCGCACGCTGGCCGCTGAGTTTCAGATTTTCAAAGAAGGACATCGCATGCCCGATGCTCATCTCCGAGATGGTCGGCAGCGTGGTGTTCTCGACATAGACGTGACGGGCTTCGCGACGCAGACGGGTGCCTTCACAGCTGGCACAGGCGCGGTTGCTGATGAATTTCGCCAGCTCTTCGCGCACCGCAGAGGATTCGGTCTCTTTGTAGCGGCGCTCCATGTTGTTGAGCACGCCCTCAAACGGATGACGGCGCACTGAAGTGTCACCGCGATCGTTGATGTACTTAAATTCGATGTTCTCTTTACCTGACCCATACAGAATCACTTTCTGTACGTTGTCGGGCAGGCTGCCGAACGCGGCTTCAATGTCGAAGCTGAGGTGGTCCGCCAGCGAACGCAGCATCTGGAAGTAGTAGAAGTTGCGGCGATCCCAGCCGCGGATAGCGCCGCCCGCCAGCGAAAGCTCCGGATTCTGCACCACACGATCGGGATCGAAATATTGCTGCACGCCCAGGCCGTCACAGGTCGGGCAGGCACCGGCCGGGTTGTTGAACGAGAAGAGGCGCGGCTCCAGTTCGCTCATGCTGTAACCACAGACCGGACAGGCGAAGTTAGCCGAGAAGAGCAGCTCTTCGGCGTCGGCATCATCCATATCCGCGACAATCGCCGTGCCGCCCGAAAGCTCCAGCGTGGTTTCAAACGATTCCGCCAGGCGGGTCGACAGGTCGTCGCGCACTTTAAAGCGGTCAATCACCACTTCGATGGTGTGTTTCTTCTGCAGTTCCAGCTTTGGTGGATCGGAGAGGTCGCACACTTCACCATCGATGCGCGCGCGGATATAGCCCTGCGCCGCCAGGTTCTCCAGCGTTTTGGTGTGTTCGCCCTTGCGATCTTTAATCACCGGCGCCAGCAGCATCAGGCGACGGCCTTCCGGCTGTGAGAGCACCTGATCGACCATCTGGCTGACGGTCTGCGCCGCCAGCGGCACATCATGATCCGGGCAGCGCGGTTCGCCCACGCGGGCAAACAGCAGACGCAGGTAGTCATGGATCTCGGTGATGGTTCCCACCGTAGAACGCGGGTTGTGCGACGTGGATTTCTGTTCGATAGAGATGGCGGGCGACAAACCTTCGATGTGATCGACGTCCGGCTTCTCCATTAACGAAAGAAACTGGCGCGCATACGCAGAGAGCGACTCTACATAGCGGCGCTGACCTTCCGCATACAGCGTATCAAACGCCAGTGAGGATTTACCGGAGCCTGACAGGCCGGTCACCACAATGAGTTTGTCGCGTGGGATGGTCAGGTTAATGTTTTTCAAATTATGGGTGCGGGCACCACGAACTTCGATCTTATCCATTCACCTTTCCCGGAATAAATATCCAGTACTCTGTGGTCCGGGCGGCGGGCAGATTAAAACTGGAACCCCGCTCTAAAGTGGGAAACAGTGCGCAGGACGTGTTAGAATTGATGGATTAGACTGTATGCATTAACTCATCGGGAGACAGCAACATGGCCAGTCGTGGCGTTAACAAAGTGATTCTTGTCGGGAATCTGGGTCAGGATCCGGAAGTACGTTATATGCCCAATGGCGGCGCGGTTGCGAACATTACGCTGGCGACGTCTGAGAGCTGGCGTGACAAGCAGACCGGTGAAAACAAAGAGATCACCGAGTGGCACCGTGTGGTGCTGTTTGGCAAGCTGGCCGAAGTCGCGGGCGAATACCTGAAAAAAGGATCGCAGGTTTACATCGAAGGCCAGCTGCGTACCCGTAAATGGCAGGATCAGGGTGGCCAGGAGCGTTACACCACAGAAGTGGTCGTGAACGTCGGTGGCACCATGCAGATGCTGGGTGGCCGTCAGCAGGGCGGCAACGGCGGTGCGCAGGGCGGTGGCAACAACAACGGCTGGGGTCAGCCGCAGCAGCCGCAGGGTAACAACAACCAGTTCAGCGGCGGCGCGCAGTCCCGTCCGCAGCAGCAGCAGCCACAGAGTGCGCCTGCCAGCAACAACAATGAACCGCCAATGGATTTCGACGACGATATTCCGTTCTGATTCTGCTGGCAGAAAAAGTGCCGAAAAGCCCGCGATGCGGGCTTTTTTTATGCGCGGTGTCCATGTTCCCGCACCGATCGCACTGCCGGTACCGCGTCCCTGCGCGGCACGTCACCGGACAGCCGCAAAGGCGAGCACACCTCATACTCTGAATACGTCTGCTGTGCCGTCGGCGCACAGTGAATCGCAATCTTTTGCATTTTGCCCCCGGTCGCAGGCATTCTGAAGGTCACATCGGTTGAGAGAAGGAGTTAAAGGTGGAAGGTGTTCCGGCGAGTTTCCCCTATGAAAAAGACCGCGCCTGTTTCCGGCAGCCTGCTGGCCTGCCCGGTGTGGAACTCTATCAGGCTCACATCTCCCGTTACGCTTTTGAACCCCACACCCATGAAGCCTTTGGGATCGGCACCATCGAAGCGGGTGCGCAGCGTTTTCGCTATCGCGGAACCCAGTATACGGCGCCGGTTAACTCGCTGGTGACGATGAATCCGGATGAGCTGCACACCGGCGAGTCGGCGTGCGACGAGGGGTGGCGCTATCAGATGATCTATATTCAGCCGCAGCTGATGGATGAACTGACCGGCGATCGCGGCTGGTGGTTTAACGAGGCGCTGCTGACCGATCCGCGCGTGGCGCAGCCGCTTTCCCGCACGCTGGCCGCCCTCTGGCAGGCGGAGTCTGACCTGGCGCGTCACGGCCTGCTCGCGGAACTGCTGCTGCAGATCCGTCCGCTGGCTCGCATGGCCTCGCCGGGCCGGGAAGAAACCGGCCATCGCTTTGACCGGATCCGGGATTATCTGCGTGCGAACCTCGCCGAGCCGGTACGGCTGGACGAGCTGGCGGCGCTGGCATCCCTGTCACCGTGGCACTTCTTACGCGCTTTTCGCCAGCACTATCACGTCACGCCGCATCAGATGCTGATGGCGTTCCGGCTTTACGACGCCAAACAGCGACTGGCGTGGGGCGAACCGGCCGCCAGCGTCGCGGCGGCGGTCGGGCTGACCGATCAGGCCCATCTGACCCGCGCCTTTGCCCACCGTTATGGCATCACGCCGGGACGCTATCAGAAACAGGTCCGCCAGCCCTGAAACAAGCGCAATCTGCTACAAGCATTGCCCGCCCGAACCCGCCACACTGGCCGAAAACGTCATACAGGAAAAAATCATGTTTGCTGGCGTCATCTTTGCCATCACTGCCGGGCTGATGTGGGGGCTGATCTTTGTCGGGCCGCTGCTGGTGCCTGATTACCCCGGCGCGCTGCAATCGGCAGGGCGCTATGTCGCCTTTGGCCTGATCGCCCTGCCGCTGGCCTGGCACGATCGTCGCCGCCTGCGTCAGCTGCAACGCGCGGACTGGCGCGAGGCCATTAAGCTCTCGCTGGTGGGAAACCTCTTCTATTATGCTTTTCTGGCGAACGCCATTCAGCGGACCGGCGGACCGGTCTCCACCATGATCATCGGCACGCTGCCGGTGGTGATCGCCGTCACGGCCAATCTCTGTTACGGCCACCTCGAAGGGCGGCTCTCGTGGCGGCGGCTGTTCCCGGCGCTGATTATGATGGCCACCGGGCTGCTCTGCGTGAACGCGGCGGAGCTGCAGAATCAGGGCACGAGACTGGATCTCAGCCGTTACCTCACCGGCATTGTGCTGGCGCTGCTGGCTGTGGTCTGCTGGACCTGGTATCCGCTGCGCAACGCCCGCTGGCTGCGGACGCATCCCGAACTGCGGCCCTCGACCTGGGCCACCGCACAGGGGATGGTGACGCTGCCGATGGCGCTGGTGATGTATCTGCTGGTCAGCGTGCAGATCGCCTGGCAGCAGCCCGCGTTTTCACTGCCGTTCGGGCCACGGCCTGCCGTGTTTATCACCCTGATGCTGGCGATTGGCCTGCTCTGTTCCTGGCTCGGCACCCTGTGCTGGAACGCGGCCAGCCAGCGGCTGCCCACCGTTCTGATGGGGCCGCTGATCGTTTTCGAAATCCTGTTCGGCCTGTTATGGACGTTTCTCTGGTATCAACGCTGGCCGCCGCAGCTCACCGTCACGGGGATTCTCTGTCTGATGGCGGGCGTAATCTGGGCCATGAGTATCAAACCTCAGCCGCGGGTGGTGTCGGTGAACGACTAACCCCCCACGCGAAACAGCAGGTGATTGCCGCGCAGAGACGACTCTGCGCGGCTTTTTAAGATTAAGCCCTATGCCGATTTGCTCGCTCTCCGGCAGATTTATGCCGCGAAATCGTTTTCATAGGGCGCTGCACCCAGGCGATTCCCCGCGCTTCCCCTGATTATCCCCCCTTAACCCGTGAAAAAAAGCCTCTTACACCCGTCTCTTCCCCGATCTTTTCGCACCGAAAAGGGATTCACTGTTCAGATATCGGTCATTAATCAGGGAAAAAGGGACAACATCATGGACGTTACGCTTTTATCCACGGCTTTTTATTGTGGTCTGGCCCTGAGAAAAGCGGGTTAAAAACCACGATTAACTTCACTCAGTGATAAAGGAGTAAGACAATTCCGCCGCTGCGTTAATAAATAAATATTAATCTCTGGCATCAATGATGCGCAATGAAGAGAAGCAGGCGAAAGACAGATAACGTTAGTGTTAAGGAGCAATAAACTATTTATCCTGGATTATTCCTGGTCCCGGCAGAGGCAATTAACGCACTGCCCGACAATTAAAGCGAAGCCGAAAGATTTTCGTCAGGACCATTGTTAACTTAAAAAAGGCGTGGCGATTTTTTGGCCGATGTTTAAAGCGGCTTAATCATATTCAACGTGTTTAGTTCCGGGGATTAGCAGGGCTTATCAGATAACGAGAGGGCCCGGCCCCGCTGTTAACGGGGCCGGGAGGAGGAGAAAAGGCGTGGAATGCGAGACTTTTGCTGTTGTGAATCAATTTTACCGCAAAAAAAGAAGCTTAGCCGTGAAGCCATTCATTAGTTATAAATGGAGCGGAAAAGGGTGCCGCAATTGTCCTGTTAAATGATCTTCATCTCTTCTGGTAAGAACAAATCTCAGCGTTAAGTCTAAAAAGCGCGGTAGCATTGGGTTCAGCGGTTCTCCGTGCCTGACGGATAGTGGTAGACGCTGCGGCTGATATCTAATAAGCGGCAGCTGCGGCGGGTGCCGATGTCGAAAGTACTCTGCAGAAAATCCACAGCCTGACGTTTTTCGTTCGTCGTAAAGAAGTGCTTCAGCACGCTCTGCAGCATCTCTTTGTCAGAGTTGAGGGTCTGCAGTTCGCGTGTGATGTTCTGCAGTTTTTCTTCCAGATCCTTGATTTTTCTGCCTTCTTCCGAAGACAACCCAGAAAACTTCTTCTTCCAGCTGTAGAACGTGGCTTCAGAGATGCCTAACTCTTCACAGATTTCCCTGACTTTCACGCCCGATTCAGAAGCTTTAATGGCATTTGTGATTTGATCTTCGCTGTATCGTGACTTTCTCATAAATGCTCTTACCTTTCTTATCGATTAATGGATGAGAATGACTTTAATAATTTCTGGCACTGTAAGATTCTATTAAGGCAGTATTAAAGTGCGCGAGTTGAATTGCGAAGCCTAAATTAAGATATTTGGAATAAATATCATCATGGGATAAATCTTATTTTATTCTTATCGGCCAGGCGTGCCTTCCTGGAGGCGGGTTTTTGTTATAAATTCATCGCATCCAAATTACGAAAAAATTCTACGTACATTGGATATTTAGTCGGATCGACATGATTAATTTGCTGATAAGGCTCTTTAAGGTTGTTTTATTTTCAGCCTGAAATCGTTTCCATTTGAAGTGATTCGCGCCATTTATAATAAGAATTATCCTGAATTCACTCTCCGGAATATGATTTACTTCTCACTTTTCGGACCAGTTTGGTCTGAAGTCTTACATTTCCGCCAGGCCCACTGAGCGCTTATTAATTCGTTACAGGGATGTTGTACCGAAGCGGTTGTAGTTGAGTAATACTAAGGAAGAGTCGATGAAATTGAGCGTAATGTCGAATGCCGCCTGGATGATGTCTGAAAAGATCATCTCCGTTTTTGGCGTCATTTTTGTGACGTCTTACGTGGCGAAATCCTTTGGCCCGACGGTGTTCGGCCAGATGGCGTTTTCTACTTCACTATTTGCAATGGTGCAGACCGTTGCAATCTTTGGCACCGAAACCATTCTGTTCAAGCGCGTCAGCAAAAATGCGGCCAAAGGGCTGCGTCTGATGACCATCGCCCGCACGCTGCGGATGGTGCTGTTGCTGGCGACATCGGTGCCAGTCTTAATCTGGGTCTGGTACAACATGCAGGAAAACTTCCTGGCATTTGCACTGGCCTCATTTGTGGCCTCGGTGTTTGTTACCCAGGACACCTTCAGCGTCTATAACAACGCCCGGCTTGCCTCGCGCCTGAACACGATCGCCAACGCCGTGGGGATGCTGCTGAGTTTCGCCATCAGCTTCACCATCGCCTGGCTGCGTCTGAATCCGCTCTGGCTGACGCTGTCGATCGTGGCCGTGACGCTGGTGCCTTACCTGATTAAACGCCGCAATTTCTATCAGGAGCATCAGGATCAGATGCCGCCGCGCGAGAAGCGCACCGCCTATCTTCGTTATCTGATGTATGCCGGACTGCCGCTGGCGATCTCCAGCATCTTTATCTCTGTGCAGGTTAAAGCCGCCCAGATGTTCCTGGCCGGCACCGCACCTGCGCGCGATCTGGGCCTGTTTGCGGCGGCGAATACCATTTCCGCCTCCTGGATTTTTATCCCGGTGGCGCTTATCACCTCCTGCTTCACTGAAATTTTCAGGGAGCGCGGCGAGGTCGCCATTAAGCTGGCTGCCCGGCTCAATGGCTATGTTATGGCTGTCTCCCTGTTGATGTTGCTGGTTATTTCGCTTTACGGCGAGCGGATCATCATTGCGTTGTACGGGCCGGAATACACACAGTCAGGAAGTCTCATTACGTTGCTGTCGATAGCGACCAGCTTTTCGGCAATGGGGACGGTAGCGTATCGCTACATGGTTAAAGAGGGAGGATTCAACTACCTGCTGAGGAAAATCATCTGCCTTATGGTCATCAGTCTGCCGCTTTCGTGGTGGTTGATTCAGGGCCACGGCATCATGGGGGCCGCGTGGAGCGTTTTCCTTTCAGAGCTTTTGTCCCTGACCGTAATGAATTACTTCTTTAAAAACGGCGTCATTCAAAAGATTCAGGTTTCCTCACTCAACTACAAAACCTACAAATGAGGTCAGATATGCTCAAGTTGAAAGAAGAACTCAGAAGAAGTGTGCAGTACTTTATCAAGAAGATGCCCTGGGCGTATCAGGACCGCATCTACTACTTCCACAAGTTCAGAAAGCTGCCCAATCTGCGTCAGCCAAAAGTGTTCAACGAGAAGGTGCTGTACCGTAAGTTTATCTTCGGTGACTACCAGAACTACGGTCGCCTGTCAGATAAATACTCGGTGCGCGAATTCATTGCTGAGAAAATCGGTAATGAATACCTGATCCCGCTGGTTCACGAAACCACGGACCCGACCACGCTCAACAGCTTACCCTGCTGGAAAGGCACGGTGATCAAGCCGAACCACGCCTCCAACATGGTGGAAATTCTGCTGGAAGAGCCGGACGCGCTGCGCAAGCAGCAGATTATTCACGACTGCTACCGCTGGCTGAAGACCGACTTCGCCAACGAAGCGCGTGAGATCCACTATCGCTATATCAAGCCACGCATTCTGGTGGAGAAGTACATTGGTGATGGCAAAAGCGCGCCGATCGATTACAAGTTCCATATGTTCAACAAGCGCGATGGCAAATTCGAATATGTGCTGCAGGTGATCTACAACCGCTGCCAGCCGCTGCTGTCGATGAATTTCTATGTGAACAACCTCAGCGAGGCGTATCACAAGATTCGTGACACCGGTCTGGATGTCTCGCCAATCATGCCGTCGCTGGAGCATGCGCTGGAACTGAGCAAGAAACTGGCCAGTGATTTCGACTATGTGCGTGTGGACTGGTACATCCATGACGAACAGATCTACTTTGGCGAACTGACCTTCACCCCAGGTGCAGGACTGGTGACCGGATTGGATCGCGGTTTAAATCAGATGATGGGAGATATGTGGATTCAGGACCGTCGCGGAACGCAGAGCCCGGGCGTGACAGTGCAGGATGTTAATATCCCTGCCATGTTGAAGAAAATTTAAGCACACACAGCAATATAAAAAACCCCGCTTCGCGGGGTTTTTTATGCGCCGAAATCAGGGCATTGGCCAGTCGGCAGGCGCCTGACTCATCGCCTCGATAAAGGCATGCTTTGAGATGGCCAGGAAGTTATGCACGTTATCCATGCTCAGCGTAATGCCCATCAGTCCGGTCACAAACCAGCAGGTCATGCCTAAACCAATTCCGCCACACATAAAGGCCATCACGTGACGGCTATCCTGACGAAGTTTGGTTTTCAGGGTGCTGGCAAAAAACATCATGACTGCGCTCAGCAACTCCCAACGCATAACAAGAAAACTGGCGGTTAACGTAGCCATCGGCCGGACCTCAATATCAGTAAGTATCCCTGACAATCTGCGGACATCACCGGCGGCGGAAAAGCGTGTCAGGAAAGACTTTTGCGCCGTCAAACCAGGTTCAAAGTGTGACTTGGGTCACATTATATCACCCGATTTTAAATTTTGAACAAAATTTGACTCATTGCGCGGGCAGGAAATGAACAGCGGCGGGATAAACGGGAGAAATCAGAGGGATGCGCCCGGGCAGGCGCATCCGGAAATCAGCGGACCGGGCAGCACTCGCCGGTGGTGCGCTGGGTAAAGCTGTTCAGCGTGTCGTTGCAGCCAAAACTCAGCAGGCGAGGGCGCTGAATGGCCTGACGACGCATGGTGTGACGGTAGGCCGTCGGCGTCTGCGAAAACTGGCGACGAAACACCCGTGAGAAGGTCTGCTGCGAGTCATAACCATATTGCATCGCGATATCGAAAACCGGGCGCTGCGTCTGCGACAGCGCTTCTGCGGCCAGCGTCAGACGGCGTTCACGAATATAGCCACCCAGCGTCTGTTTCGTTACGGAACGGAACATACGCTGCAGGTGCCATTTCGAATAGCCTGACTTCGCGGCCACTTCGTCAATCGACAGGCTCTTATCAAGGTTCTGGTCAATCCAGTGCGTCAGGGAATGAATGATCTCTTCTTGCATGATGGCCTCATCCTTCTGGTGTGTAATAAAGAGGTAACGGAAGTTTAGTCGTTCAGATGGAGAAGAAGTATAATTCCTCAAGTTAACTTGAGGTAAAGGCTGAGATGAAAAAAGAACGCAACTATCCAAAACCGGTCTTAACGCCGGGTGAAGTGGCGCGCCGCAGCGGCGTTGCGGTCTCTGCGCTGCACTTCTACGAATCGAAAGGATTGATCTTCAGCACCCGTAACAGCGGTAATCAGCGGCGATACAGTCGTGACGTCCTGCGCCGCGTTGCGATTATCAAGATTGCGCAGCGTATCGGTATTCCGCTGGCGACGGTCAGCGAGAGTCTGGACCACATTCCGGCCAACAAGCGCATGTCGACGCCGGAGTGGGATGCGCTGACGCAGCACTGGCGCGAAGAGCTGGACAAGCGGATCGAAACCCTGACCCGCCTGCGCAACGATCTGGATGGCTGCATCGGCTGCGGCTGTCTGTCGATGCGCGACTGCCCGCTGCGCAACCCTGGCGACCGGCTGGGCCAGCAGGGTTCCGGGGCCGTGCTGCTCGATCCCGAACAGGATGACCGACATCCGGAAGGTGAGTGACGTCTATACTGTGGGGAGGTCAACACACAGGGAATCACGATGATCACCGTTCACCATCTTGAGAAGTCGCGCTCGCATCGGGTGCTGTGGCTGCTGGAAGAGCTTGAAGTGCCTTATCAGATCAAACGCTATCAGCGCGAGCCGAGCATGCTGGCCCCGGCGGCGCTGAAAAAAATTCATCCGCTGGGGAAATCGCCGGTCATTACCGATGGTAATCAGGTGGTCGCCGAATCCGGCGCCATTCTCGAATACCTTGAAGAGAAATATGACCAGACGTTCCGGCTGAAGGTGAATGATGAGGCGTCGCGGTTGCAGTGCCGCTACTGGCTGCACTATGCCGAAGGCTCCCTGATGCCGCTGCTGGTGATGAAATTAATCTTCGGGCAGATGGGGAAAAAGCCGGTGCCCTGGCTGCTGCGGCCGGTAGGCGCGGCCTTTGGTAAAGGGGTGCAGAAGGCGTTTCTGGATAAACAGCTTAAGCCGCACATGGCGATGATCGAACAGCATCTGGCGAACCATCCCTGGTTTGCCGGCCCGCATCTTACCATTGCGGATATCCAGATGAGCTTCCCGCTGCTGGCGCTGGCCCAGCGCGCCGGACTCGATCAGATGCCCGCCACCCAGACGTGGCTGAACACCGTGCAGCAGCGTGCTGCCTGGCAGCGTGCGATTGCGCAGGGCGGCGAGCTTTCGCTGCCGGGCTGACCGCGCGTCCAGACCGCCGGGCCGGGCTCTGCCCCGGTTGCGGCGGTCCGTCTCTCCCTGAAATCCCGCCTGCAGCGGGGTGTCCGTCCTCCCCTCTGAGCCCGGCCGTGCGGCCGCGATCCTGAAGAATCTCCCTCTGACAGTTGAAAAGGGGCCGCTAAACGCCGGATAATCGCCTGCCTTTTTTATCTGGCCGCGTCTGACGGGCCACTATCTGCGGCAAGGTAAACGTTTGCCTGTCGGGTTACTCCGGGCAGTGACGCCGTCTACCCGCTTATTCCAGGGACAGCGATGGTCGCAGAGCGATCCACACTACAAAAATTTTTGAGGCTCAACTATGTCAACTGAATCACGCCCGGCCAGTGGAAAACTGGACGCCTGGTTCTCGATCTCGGCGCGCGGCAGCAGCGTGCGTCAGGAAATTCTGGCCGGACTCACCACCTTCCTGGCGATGGTCTACTCCGTGATTGTGGTGCCGGGGATGCTGGGAAAAGCCGGTTTTTCTCCCTCCGCCGTGTTCGTCGCCACCTGTCTGGTCGCCAGCTTTGGCTCCATCATCATGGGACTGTGGGCCAATATGCCGATGGTGGTGGGCTGCGCCATCTCCTTAACCGCCTTTACCGCCTTCAGCCTGGTGCTGGGGCAGCACATCAGCGTGCCGGTCGCGCTGGGCGCCGTCTTCCTGATGGGCCTGCTGTTTACCCTGATCTCGGCGACCGGCATCCGCGCCTGGATCCTGCGCAACCTGCCGATGGGCGTCGCGCACGGCACCGGTATCGGGATCGGCCTGTTTCTGCTGCTGATTGCGGCTGACGGCGTGGGGCTGGTCATGAAAAATCCGGGGCCGGGCCTGCCGGTGACTCTGGGCCACTTCACCACCTTTCCGGTGATGATGACGCTGCTGGGGCTGTCTGTGATTATCGGCCTGGAGAAGCGTCGGGTGCCGGGCGGCATTCTGCTGACGATCGTCGTGATTTCGCTGCTGGGGCTGATTTTTGACCCGGCGGTAAGCTATCAGGGGTTGTTTGCGCTGCCCGCCCTGCGCGACGCCAGTGGTCAGTCGCTGCTGTTCAGCCTGGACATTATGGGCGCGATGCAGCCCGTGGTACTGCCCAGCGTCCTGGCGCTGGTGATGACGGCCGTGTTTGATGCCACCGGGACCATCCGCGCGGTGGCGGGCCAGGCCGGTCTGCTGGATAAGCAGGGGCAGATCATCAACGGTGGCCGTGCGCTGACCACCGATTCCGTCAGCAGCCTGTTTGCCGGTCTGGTGGGCGCGTCTCCGGCGGCGGTTTACATTGAGTCGGCGGCCGGTACGGCAGCGGGGGGCAAAACCGGCCTGACCGCGATTGTGGTCGGCCTGCTGTTCCTTGTGATCCTGTTTATGTCACCGCTGGCGTATCTGGTGCCGGCCTACGCCACCGCGCCCGCCCTGATGTATGTCGGCCTGCTGATGCTCAGCAACGTTTCGAAGATCGACTTCAGTGATTTCGTCGATGCGATGTCGGGCCTGCTCACGGCGGTGATTATTGTCCTGACCTGTAACATCGTCACCGGCATCATGATTGGCTTCGCCAGCCTGGTGGTCGGCCGTCTCGTCGCCGGTGAGTGGCGGAAGCTCAACATCGGCACCGTGGTGATCGCTGTGGCGCTGGTGGCCTTTTACGCCGGAGGCTGGGCGATCTGACTGTACAACCGGACGTGCGGCTGCGCGTCCGGGATTTTTCACTGTTTTCCCGCCCGTCGCACGCGTAGCTGACACCCTTCACCGCACTTTGTTTTACACTTTAGCGCTTAACCAATGATTGAAAGAAACGACGCCTAAGGAAAGCATGGAAATCTTCTTTACTATTCTCATCATGACGCTGGTCGTGTCGCTCTCTGGCGTCGCGGCCCGTATCCTCCCTTTTCAGATCCCATTGCCGCTGGTCCAGATCGCCGCCGGTGCGCTGCTGGCCTGGCCCACGTTTGGTCTGCATGTGGACTTCGACCCGGAGCTGTTTCTGGTGCTGTTTATCCCGCCGCTGCTGTTCGCGGATGGCTGGAAGACGCCGATCAGCGAGTTCCTGCATCACGGGCGTGAGATCATCGGCTTAGCCCTGGCGCTGGTGCTGATTACCGTGATCGGTATCGGCTATCTGATCTACTGGATGGTGCCTGGCATTCCGCTGATCCCGGCCTTTGCGCTGGCCGCGGTGCTGTCGCCGACCGATGCCGTGGCGCTCTCCGGCATCGTCGGGGAAGGCCGCATTCCCAAGAAGATCATGTCGATTGTTCAGGGTGAAGCCCTGATGAATGATGCGTCGGGCCTGGTCTCCTTGAAGTTTGCCGTCGCCGTCGCGATGGGCACCATGGTGTTTACCTGGAGCGGTGCCAGCATTGAGTTTCTCAAAGTCGCGATAGGCGGGCTGATTGCCGGTGTGGCCGTCTGCTGGCTCTACGGGAAATCGCTGCGTCTGCTCAGCCGCTGGAGCGGCGACGATCCGGCCACGCAGACCGTCCTGCTGCTGCTGCTGCCGTTTGCCTCTTACCTGATTGCCGAACATCTGGGCGTGTCAGGCATTCTGGCGGCCGTGGCGGCCGGGATGACCATCACCCGTTCCGGCATTATCCGTCAGGCACCGCTGGCGATGCGTCTGCGTGCTAACAGCGTCTGGCAGATGCTGGAGTTCGTGTTTAACGGCATGGTCTTCCTGATGCTGGGCCTGCAGCTGCCGGACATCCTGCAGACCTCTGTGGACCAGGCGCAGGCCGATCCCAATGTCGAACTCTGGATGCTGTTTGCCGACATCGGGCTGGTCTATCTGGCGCTGATGGTGGTGCGTTTCGGCTGGCTGTGGATTATGCAGCGCTTCAGCAAACGCCTGCTGAAGAAGAAGCCGCTGGAGTTCTCTAACTACTCGCTGCGTGAACTGCTGATCGCCTCCTTTGCCGGCGTGCGCGGTGCGATTACCCTGGCCGGTGTGCTGTCGATTCCCCTGTTCCTGAGCAACGGGGATCCCTTCCCGGCGCGCTATGAGCTGGTCTTTATCGCCACCGGTGTGATTCTCTTCTCGCTGCTGGTGGGCGTGGTGATCCTGCCGGTGCTGCTGCGCGGCATCGACAGCATCGACAAAGGCGCGCATCGTCGCGAACTGCAGAGCGCCCGCGCGGTGATGGCCGGGGCGGCAATTGAAAGCCTGCACAAGATGGAAGAGCGGCTGGAGAATGAGTCGGAAGAAAATATCGATCCGGAGCTGCTGAAAGAGGTGAGCCTGCGGGTGATTGGCAATCTGCGTCGCCGCGCCGAAGGGAAGAATGACCTGGAACATGCGCTCTACGCCGAAAACCTGGAGCGCCGCTTCCGTCTGACCGGACTGCGCGCCGAGCGTGCCGAGGTCTACCATCTGCGCGCCACTCAGCAGATCTCCAACGAGACCATGCAGAAGTTACTGCATGATCTGGACCTGCTGGAGATCCTGCTGATCGAAAAAGAGGAGTAAGGTCAGGCTGGCACGCCTGCGCTCATGCGGCGTGCCAGCGTTTCATACCGACAGGCGCGGCGGTTCATCCGGCCAGTGTTCGCGGCAGCAGGCTATCCACGCCTGGGCGCTGCGCGACAGATAGCTGCCCTCCCGCCAGATCAGGCCCAGACTCCACTTCAGTTCCGATTCCAGCGGCAGCCACAACAGAGATTGTTTGTCCAGACGCTGACAGATCGGCTCCGGCAGGATCGCCAGCCCCATCCCGGCCTGCACCATCGCCGCCAGAAAATCCCACTGCCCGCTGCGCACCGCCACCGTAGGCGTCAGGCTGAGCCGCTGAAAGGCCTGCATCAGCTGACGATTCAGCGAGAACTCCTCATTGAAAATCAGCAGCGGATGCTGTGCGAGTTCGGTCAGGCTCATCTGCTGGCGGTCGAGCCACTCCGGATGGCGCGGCAGCAGCACACAGAGCGGATGGTGCATCAGCGGCAGCGTGTTCAGCGGTAGCCCGGCGTCCACCGGCAGGGCGGTCAGAGCGATATCAAGGCTGCCCGCCAGCACCGCCTGCTGAACCGTCAGGCCGCCAAACTCAGAGATCTTCAGCTTCACGCCGGGATAGCGGCGGCGAAAGGCGGAAATCGAACCGGCGATCTGCATACCGACCATCGGCGGAATACCGAGCCGTAATTCGCCGGTTTTGAGCTGGTTAATGTCACCGATCTCCGCCTCCAGCTGATGAAACTCCTGCAGGATCGCCAGACCTCGCTGATAGACCGCCTCGCCGCTGTCGGTAAGGTGCAGACGGCGGCCATCGCGCAGGATCAGCGTGCAGCCCAGCTCCTCCTCCAGCTGACGCAGCATCTTGCTGATGGTCGGCTGGGTCACAAACAGTTTCTGTGCCGCCCGGGTAAAGCTCTGCTGGCGGACGACCTCGGTAAAGTAACGCAGGGCACGGACATCCATAACTATTCCTTTCAGGCATGATTCCGATAATTTTAATTCATTTTTTTCACCTTCTGTGGGCGTTTTATACTGGTGCGGTCAATTTAATCGGGGGGAGAGGAAGATGGCGTCACTGCTGGTTTCACGCAGTCATCGCGCAGCGCAGTGGTTCAGCCTGCCGCTGCAGCTGGGGTTCTATATCGGCCTCTACATCGCCTGCGACCGGCTGGTGAGCTGGCTGCATCTGCCGCTGCCCGCCAATATCGTCGGGATGCTGCTGATGCTGGCGTTAATCGTGACGCGGATCGTGCCGCTGAACTGGGTCAGGGCGGGGTCGCGCTGGCTGCTGGCGGAGATGCTGCTGTTCTTTATTCCGGCGGTAGTGGCCGTGGTCAACTATGGCGATCTGCTGCGGATGGATGGCTGGCGCATCTGCGTGGTGATTGGCGTCAGTACGCTGCTGGTGCTGGCCTCGACGGCCTGGGTGGTGGACAGGGTTTATCAGTATGAAGTCGCGCGTGCCGCGCGTAAGCAGGCACCCGATGCGTGATCTTCTGCTCAGCCTGCTGTGTGTGGCGGTCACGCTGCTGGTTTATGCGCTGAATAAACGGCTCTATCGCCGCTGGCGGACGCTGCTGCTGATGCCGCTGGTGATGACGCCCCTGGTGCTGGTGGCGCTGCTGCTGCTGACGCACATCAGCTGGCAGGATTACATCGCAGAAAACCACTGGCTGCTCTGGCTGCTCGGCCCGGCCACGCTGGCCTTTGCGGTGCCGGTTTATGAGAACGTGGCGATCATCCGACGCCACTGGCTGTCGCTGAGCGCGGGGGTGATCACCGCCACGCTGGTCGCCGTCTGCAGTTCCGTCTGGCTGGCGCGGCTGCTCACCCTGCCGGAGGCGATCCAGCGCAGTCTGGCCGTGCGCTCGATCACCACCCCCTTTGCGCTGGCGGCGGCAGGCCCGATTGGCGGTCAGCCCGATCTGGTGGCGCTGTTCGTGGTGATCACCGGCGTGTTTGGCATGGCGGTGGGCGATGTGCTGTTTCTGCGGATCGCGATTAAGCAGGGCGTGGCGAAAGGAGCCGGATTCGGCGCGGCCTCGCACGGGGCCGGAACCGCACGCGCCTATCAGCTGGGGCAGCAGGAGGGCGTCGTCGCCAGCCTGGTGATGATGCTGTCGGGCGTGGTCACCGTGGTGATGGCGCCCCTGATTGGCCACCTGATGTGGACAATATAGTCTACACTCCGTTGCGCGGGTGATAACAGGCAGGCAGAAAGGGACACGGTTTTTTACGTAAAGTTTTTGGTATTTTGTTGTCACCCCGTTTCAGGCTGTTAACCTTGCGGCCGAATTAATTGTCCTTTTACGGAGTGGAATCATGTTTAAGCAACTTGTTGCCGGGAGCGCCCTCGGGCTGGTTTTACTGAGCGGTGCGGCTCAGGCGATTGAAGGTAGTGTGGACGTAAGCGAACACAACACCAATCTGAATCTGGGTCTGGGCACCACGACCCCTGGCCTGTTTCTGAAGGGTAACTGGCTGCGCAGCGACCATGACGGCAGCACCTACGGTGCCGGTCTGGGCTACAACGTTGACTTCGGACCTCTGCGTCTGGCGCCGACCGCAAAAGCGATCTTCACCCATCCTGAAGATGGAAAAGATGGATTTGCGGTGGCGCTGGGTGGCGCTGCGAACTACAGCTTCAACAGCATGTGGGGCGTGTATGGCGAATATTATTACGCGCCGGAGTCGCTTACCGATCACCTCGACAGCTATCAGGAAGCCGCTGGCGGCCTGAGCTTCACGCCGGTTTCCCTGCTGAACCTGCGCGTGGGTTATCAGTACATCGAACTGAATAACAAAGGCGGACGCAAAGATAACGTGCTGGTCGATGGCCCGTACGTGGGTGCCTCACTGCGCTTCTGATCCCGTGGCATGATGAAAAGAAAAGGGCGGCTGTTATCAGCCGCCCTTTTTTTGTCACACCATAAAATCAGTGGGCTTTGCCCTGCTGAATACCGGTGCCGGTTTGTGAACGAATAAACTGCGCCCGGAAGCGGGAACGCTCCTCTGCGCCCTGCGGCGTATGGTCGGTAATGGAGAAGATCCAGATACCGATAAACGCCACGGCCATGGAGAACAGCGCCGGATACTCATACGGGAAAATCGGCGCTGGGTTACCCAATACCTGCACCCACACGGTCGGGCCGAGGATCATCAGGACCACGGCCGTCAGCAGGCCCAGCCAGCCGCCCACCATCGCACCGCGCGTCGTGAGTTTCGACCAGTACATCGACAGCAGGATGATTGGGAAGTTACAGCTGGCCGCAATCGAGAAGGCCAGCCCGACCATAAAGGCGATGTTCTGCTTCTCGAACAGGATGCCCAGCGCAATCGCCACCACGCCCAGCGCCAGCACGGTGATTTTGGAGACCCGCAGCTCATCTTTCTCGCTGGCCTGGCCTTTACGGTAGACGCTGGCGTAGAGGTCGTGTGACACCGCCGAGGCGCCCGCCAGGGTCAGGCCCGCCACCACCGCCAGGATCGTGGCGAAGGCAACCGCAGAGATAAAGCCCAGGAAGGTGCTGCCCCCAACGGCGTTCGCCAGGTGGACCGCCGCCATGTTGGTGCCGCCAATCAGCGCGCCGCTGGCATCTTTAAAGATCGGATTCGCGCCGACCAGCAGGATGGCGCCAAAGCCGATGATAAAGGTGAGGAAGTAGAAATACCCCATAAAGCCGGTGGCCCAGAAGACGCTTTTACGCGCCTCTTTGGCATCCGCCACGGTGAAGAAACGCATCAGGATATGCGGTAATCCGGCCGTACCGAACATCAGCCCCAGCCCCAGCGACAGCGCCGAAATAGGATCTTTCACCAGTCCGCCCGGCTGCATAATGGCGTTGCCTTTGGGATGAACCGCCATCGCCTCGGTGAACAGCGTATTGAAGCTGAAACCGGTCGCCTTCATCACCATCACCGCCATAAAGGTGGCACCAAACAGCAGCAGCACCGCCTTGATGATCTGCACCCAGGTGGTGGCGAGCATGCCGCCAAACAGCACATACATCACCATCAGAATGCCGACCAGCACCACCGCCACATGGTAGTTAAGGCCAAACAGTAGCTGGATGAGCTTACCGGCGCCGACCATCTGCGCAATCAGGTAGAGCGCCACCACCACCAGCGAGCCGCAGGCCGACAGGATACGGATCGGCATCTGCTTCAGACGGTAGGAGGCGACGTCGGCAAAGGTATAGCGACCCAGGTTGCGCAGCCGCTCGGCGATTAAAAACAGAATCATCGGCCAGCCGACCAGGAAGCCGAGCGAGTAGATGAGGCCGTCATAGCCGGAGGTGTAGACCAGCGCCGAGATGCCCAGGAACGAGGCGGCGGACATAAAGTCACCCGCCATCGCCAGGCCATTCTGAAAGCCAGTGATATTGCCGCCGGCGGTGTAGTAGTCGTTACGCGATCGGGTACGCCGGGAGGCCCAGTAGGTAATGCCCAGCGTGGCACCGACGAAAATCATAAACATGATGATCGCCTGGTAGTTAGTCGCCTGGCGCTGCACCGCGCCGGTAATCGCATCGGCCGCCAGGGCGGAGAAGGGCAGCAGCATGGCCAGCAGCCACAAGGTGAGACGGGTCATGATTTCACCTCGCTGAGGATCGCTTTGGTTAAACGGTCAAACTCACCGTTGGCACGCCAGACATAGACGCCGGTCAGGACAAACGACATCACGATCAGCCCGACGCCAATCGGGATGCCGCGCGTGACGTTCGTTCCGGCATGCAGCGGCGTGCCGAGCCAGCCGGGTGCAAAGGCAATCAGCAGGATAAAGCCGACGTAGAGCACCAGCATAATCAGCGACAGCAGCGTGGCGAACGCCTGACGTTTACGGACTAACTCATGAAAACGGGGATTGCGTTCAATCTGTTGATTGATGGCATCCTGATTCGAAAGGGCGTCATTCATCACATTTTCTCCAGAGGGCTTGCAGGCGAGAACCTCGCGTCAGGGCGCGGATTCAGCTGGTTATAGTAGTTGTGACTCGCGAAACAGACTGCGTGGGGCGGGGGTGGCGGGAAGCGATCTTCCCGCCGGATTGCGTACGCTTAAGGCATTTTGATCGACTGCTTCTCCTCAAGCAGTTTCTCTACCACGCCAGGATCGGCGAGGGTCGAGGTATCACCCAGATTACTGGTGTCGCCGGTGGCGATCTTGCGCAGAATGCGGCGCATGATTTTGCCTGAGCGGGTTTTCGGCAGAGAGTCGGTCCAGTGCAGCACGTCCGGTGTGGCGATGGGGCCGATCTCTTTGCGGACCCACTGCCGCACGTCGCTGTAGAGCTCCGGCGACGGCTCTTCACCGTGGTTCAGGGTGATGTAGGCATAAATCGCCTGGCCTTTGATGCTGTGCGGGATCCCGACCACTGCCGCTTCGGCAATCTTCGGGTGCGAAACCAGCGCCGACTCGATCTCGGCGGTGCCCAGCCGGTGACCCGAGACGTTGAGCACGTCATCGACGCGGCCGGTGATCCAGTAGTAGCCATCTTCATCGCGACGGGCGCCGTCACCACTGAAGTAGACATTTTTAAAGGTGGAGAAGTAGGTCTGCTCGAAGCGGTCATGATCGCCATACAGCGTACGCGCCTGGCCGGGCCAGGAGTCCGTGATCACCAGGTTGCCTTCACAGGCGCCTTCCTGCGGCTGACCTTCATTGTCCACCAGCGCCGGTTGCACGCCAAAGAACGGACGGGTAGCGGAACCGGCTTTCAGCTCGGTCGCCCCCGGCAGCGGCGTGATCATGAAGCCGCCGGTTTCGGTCTGCCACCACGTATCCACGATCGGGCAGCGGCTGTTACCGATTTTTTTGTAGTACCACTCCCAGGCTTCCGGGTTAATCGGCTCGCCGACCGACCCCATAATGCGCAGGCTGCTGCGATCCGTGCCTTCAATCGCCTTGTCGCCCTCCGCCATCAGCGCACGGATTGCCGTCGGCGCGGTGTAGAGCAGGGTGACTTTATGCTTGTCGACCACTTCCGCCATGCGGGTCGGCGCTGGCCAGTTCGGCACCCCTTCAAACATCAGCGTGGTCGCCCCGCAGGCCAGCGGGCCATAGACCAGGTAGCTGTGGCCCGTGACCCAGCCGACATCGGCGGTGCACCAGTAAATATCATCCTGATGGTAGTCAAAGACGAACTTGAACGTGGTCGCGGCGTAAACCAGATAGCCGCCGGTGGTGTGCAGCACCCCTTTCGGTTTGCCGGTAGAACCGGACGTATAAAGGATAAACAGCGGATCTTCCGCGCCCACTTCGGCTGCCGAATGATTGGTGCTGGCGTTCTGCATCAGGTCGTGCCACCAGCGATCGCGGCCTTCCACCCAGCCGATATCTTTACCGGTGCGGCGGAATACCACGACGTTTTTCACGCTGGTAACGTGAGGATTCTTTAAAGCGTCATCGACATTTTTCTTCAGCGGAATGCTGCGTCCGGCGCGGATCCCTTCGTCGGCGGTGATGACCAGCGACGCGCTGGAGTCGACGATACGCCCGGCGACCGCCTCCGGTGAAAAGCCGCCGAAGATGACCGAATGAACGGCACCGATACGCGCACAGGCCAGCATGGCGACGGCCGCTTCGGGCACCATCGGCATATAGATCGCCACCACATCGCCTTTTTTCACCTCCAGCAACTCCAGCACGTTGGCGAAGCGACAGACTTCGGCGTGTAACTGGCGGAAGGTCAGGGTCTTGCTTTCGCTGGCGTCATCCCCCTCCCAGATAATGGCCGGGTGATCGCCGCGTGTCGCGAGATGACGGTCAAGGCAGTTTGCCGCCAGGTTGAGCGTGCCATCTTCGTACCAGCGAATATCAATGTTACCTGGCGCAAACGAGCAATTTTTCACTTTGCTGTAAGGCTTAATCCAGTCGAGGATTTTGCCCTGTTCACCCCAGAAACTGTCTGGATCATCGACAGATTGCTGATACATCGCCTGATACTGCTCTGCGGTAATCAGGGTGTTTGCTGCAATATTCTCTGGAACGGGATGTTTGTGTATTTGGCTCATGGCGGATCTCCTTGAAGATGTTAATGATATGTCAATCAATGGTTAATTAAAGCCCGCCTATAAGCTTTGTTTCTTTTTTGCGCCACAGATCACGGGATAAACCGTTCGCCGGGAAGTGTGAAGCGGTGCTGATATTTCCGGTAACTCGCTGGTGATGATGAGGAATTAAGAAAGGGTGTCAGACGGGAATGAACTGGATAAAAAGCAAGCAAACGCGCCGGCCGCGTTTTTAACCAACCCTGCATAGCTATGCGGAAATTCATCTAAGTATTACTTTTCATAACAGCAGGTTAGGGATTTTTACTTCTGGCAGCACTTTATGCTACTTAGGTGGCTAACTTTTAATCGGATCCGCCAGGGGTTGCATTTACCACAGTGAAAATGGTACTTATCTCGCCCCTGTTCTGCAGGTATCAACTCAGACAGCGTCTGAATATGGGTATGAGAATCATCAGATTTTCATACGGGGCGCTGTTTCAAGACACCCTCTAATTTACCGGGCTTTTTGCTCACTCCCTGTGTGTATTGTCTTCTGCACCTTCGCAGTAGAGAAAAACGGGTTTTGACTGAGGAAATTACGCGTTATGAAAGGTTTTAAAATCAGCCTGGCCTGGCAGATTCTGACAGCCCTGGTGCTTGGCATCATCGTGGGTGCTGTGTTGCATAATCAGCCAGACAATCGTGAATGGTTAGTCACCAACATTCTCAGTCCTGCGGGCGATATCTTTATTCATCTTATCAAGATGATTGTGGTACCGATTGTGATTTCATCCCTGATTGTCGGCATCGCTGGCGTCGGTGATGCAAAGAAGCTGGGACGCATCGGCGTCAAAACGATTCTCTACTTTGAAGTGATCACCACCATTGCCATTGTGGTCGGTATTACGCTGGCCAACGTATTTCAACCCGGCACCGGCATCGATATGTCAACGCTGGCAACGGTGGACATCTCTAAATATGAAGCGACAACGGCAGAAGTCCAGGGTGGCCCGCACAGCCTGGTGACCACGATTCTGTCGCTGATCCCGCAGAACATCTTCGCTTCCATGGCGAAGGGCGACATGCTGCCGATTATCTTTTTCTCGGTGCTGTTTGGCTTAGGCCTGTCGTCACTGCCGTCAGCGCAGCGCGATCCGCTGGTGAACCTGTTCCGTGGCGTTTCTGAAGCGATGTTTAAAGTGACCCACATGATCATGCGTTATGCGCCGGTAGGGGTATTTGCGCTGATTGCGGTGACCATTGCGAACTTCGGCTTCGCCTCACTGTGGCCACTGGCGAAGCTGGTGCTGCTGGTTTACGCGGCGATCCTCTTCTTCGCCTTTGTGGTGCTGGGTGGGGTGGCGCGCTTCTGTAAGCTGCGGATCACCACGCTGATGCGTATCCTGAAAGATGAGCTGATCCTCTCTTACTCGACCTCCAGCTCAGAAACCGTGTTACCGCGTATCATGGAGAAGATGGAAGCCTACGGCGCGCCGAAAGCGATTACCAGCTTCGTGGTGCCGACCGGTTACTCGTTTAACCTGGATGGATCGACGCTCTATCAGAGTATCGCGGCAATCTTTATTGCCCAGCTCTATGGCATCGACCTGTCGCTGACCGACGAGATCGTGCTGGTACTGACGCTGATGGTGACCTCAAAAGGGATCGCTGGCGTGCCGGGTGTCTCGTTCGTGGTGCTGCTGGCGACGCTGGGCAGCGTCGGTATTCCGCTGGAAGGCCTGGCGTTTATCGCCGGTGTTGACCGTATCATGGATATGGCGCGTACCGCGCTGAACGTGGTCGGTAACGCGCTGGCGGTGCTGGTGATTGCTCGCTGGGAAAACCAGTTCGACGCCGAACAGGCAAAACAGTATGAACTGCAGTTGCGGACACAGACCGCAGGCTGATCGCGGTTCCGATGCAGAAAAGGGCTCAACGAAAGTTGGGCCCTTTTTGTTTGCCGGGCTTTTGTGGGCGTCTGATCGAAAGGCGCCTGGGTAATCCCTGCCAGAGACCCTGTCAGCCGCCACAGAGCAACCTGCAGCCAGAAACGGGTCACCTGAAAAGGAAAGCGTCCCACGCAGGCCGGGCAGCATGGATGACGTATGCAGCCTGACGATCGGGTGAACCGTTTCGGACCGGTTCCGATTGCCCGGCCACGCCACTGCCTGGCAAATCACAGCCTCCGGTTACGCGTGTCGCGCACCCTGCGTAAACGCACCGCGGGTCAGCCCGACCGCTGTAACATGACTTACCCCGCATCCATTGAAAAAAGATCTCACCCAATGAATTAATCATTCGCTATGATAGCGCTAAGTTTGAATAATTTATTCCTTTACGGAGCCCGCCATGAAACTCGACCTGAGCCAGATGATCACCGAAGGCCGCAACCCGGCCAGCCAGAACATTGACGAACTCTCTACGGAGGCGATGCTGCGCGTCATTAATGACGAAGACAAAAAGGTGGCGCTGGCGGTTGAGGCGATTGTGCCGCAGATCGCGGAAGCCGTTGACGCCATCTGCGCGGCGTTTCAGGCCGGGGGACGACTGATCTACGCCGGTGCGGGCACCTCCGGACGACTGGGCATACTGGATGCCAGCGAATGCCCGCCCACCTTTGGCACCCCGCGCGATCAGGTGATCGGCCTGATTGCGGGCGGCCACACCGCCATCCTGCAGGCGGTCGAAAATGCCGAGGATAACCGGGAGCAGGGCGCGCAGGATCTGAAAGCGATTCACTTCAGCCGCCACGATGTGCTGGTGGGGATCGCCGCCAGCGGCCGTACCCCTTACGTGCTGGGGGCGCTGGCATACGCGAACGCGCTTGGCGCAACCACCGTGGCGCTCACCTGCAATCCGGGCAGCGCGATGTCACAGGTTGCCGCCATTGCGCTCACGCCGGTCGTCGGCCCGGAAGTGGTCACCGGCTCCTCACGCATGAAAGCGGGCACGGCGCAGAAACTGGTGCTCAACATGCTCACCACCGGATCGATGATCCGCAGCGGCAAAGTGTATGGCAACCTGATGGTGGATGTGGAGGCGACCAACCAGAAGCTGGTGCAGCGCCAGGTCAACATCGTCATGCAGGCGACGGCGTGCGATGACGCCACCGCCCGCGCCGCGCTCTCCGCCTGCGGCGGTCACTGCAAAACCGCCATCCTGATGGTGCTGGCCGATCTGGATGCCGATACCGCGAAAACGCTGCTGAGCCAGCATCAGGGCTTTATCCGTCAGGCGCTGCAGGCAGCGGGAGCACGCTGATGGCCAGAATCACCGAAGCACTGTTGCGTGAGATCCTGCAGGCGGTCGGTGGCGCGCAGAATATCGCGGCCTGTGGTCACTGTATGACGCGGCTCCGGCTTACGCTTAATCAGCCGGAGCAGGCGGATGTGAAGCGGTTAAAAAGCCTGCCCGGCGTGCTGGGCGTTATCGACAGCGACGCCCAGTTACAGATCGTTGTCGGCCCCGGTAAAGCGCAGACCGCCGCTGAGGGAATGCAGGGGCTGCTGGCGCAGGATGAAAGCGCCCGGCCACCGCAGGATGACGCGGTGGCACTCAGCCAGCTGGCGGCGCAGAAGAAGCAGCAGCTCAGGGCGAAACAGACCAGCGGCGTGCATCAGTTTCTGTCACGCTTCGCGACCATCTTCACGCCGCTGATCCCCGGCTTCATCGGTGCCGGGCTGCTGCTGGGCTTTGCCACACTGATAGAACAGAGTCTCCATCTCAATGCACCCGGTGATCATGCGCCCTGGCTGCTGCACACCGTGGCCTACATGAAGGTCTTTGGCAAAGGGCTGTTCACCTTTCTCAGCATCCTGATTGGCTACAACGCACAGAAGGCGTTTGGCGGCAGCGGCGTGAACGGCGCGATTATCGCCTCGCTGTTTGTGCTCGGCTATGTGCCGACCGCCACGACCGGCTACTACAGCGGCATGGAGAGCTTTTTCGGCCTGACGATCGACCCGCGCGGTAACATTATCGGCGTGCTGATGGCGGCGATGATCGGCGCATGGATTGAGAAACAGCTGCGCAGAATCATTCCCGACAATCTCGATATGATCCTCACTTCGCTGTTTACCCTGCTGATCACGGGCGCTATCACCTATCTGCTGATCATGCCGCTGGGTGGCGAACTGTTTAAAGGGATGTCGTGGCTGTTTATCCATCTCAACAACAACCCCTTTGGCTGTGCGGTGCTGGCCGGTCTGTTCCTGATCGCGGTGATGTTCGGCATCCATCAGGGCTTTATCCCGGTCTACTTTGCGCTGATGGAGACGCAGGGCTTCAACTCACTGTTCCCGATTCTGGCGATGGCTGGCGCAGGGCAGGTCGGCGCCTCGCTGGCCCTGTGGTGTAAAGCCGAAAAGGGCGCGCTGCTGCGGGCGCAGATCAAAGGGGCGATTGTGCCGGGTCTGCTGGGCGTCGGTGAACCGCTGATTTACGGGGTAACGCTGCCGCGCCTCAAGCCCTTTATCACCGCCTGTGGCGGCGGGGCGCTGGGCGGCTTCTTCATCGGCCTGGTGGCGTGGCTGGGGCTGCCGGTCGGGATGAACACCGTCTTCGGGCCGTCCGGGCTGGTCACGCTGCCGCTGATGACCTCCAGCCAGGGGATCTTTGCCGGTATGGCCGTTTATCTGGCGGGGCTGATTGTGGCCTGGACCGGCGGCTTCCTGCTGACCTGGTGGTTTGGCTGCCGGGGTGTCGATCTAAGCTGACGGATGGGCTGAACCCTCCAGCCGGGCTAACAGATAAAATATCGGCAAAAGTGTGAAAGCCGCTGCAAAGTGGCTTTTTTCGCGGCGGAAATTTAACAAAAACACTAAAGAGAGTCTCAAATGATGCCGAAAACATAAAAAATGGTAATCGTTATCTCTCAGCCCGCCGTTTACACGCAGGCTCTCCGGCTGTCGCGTGCAAACGCCGGGTTTTTAAGGACCCGTAATGCGTAACAATCAACCTGTCTCTCAGCATGAATATCTGTTCGACGATCATGCGACCCTGATGTCGACCACCGATCTCAATAGCTATATCACCTACGCAAATGATGCCTTTATCGACGTGAGTGGATTCACTGCCGACGAGATCAATGGACAGCCGCATAACCTCGTCCGTCATCCCGATATGCCGCCAGAAGCCTTTGCCGACATGTGGGCGACGTTAAAACAGGGCGAACCCTGGACCGCGCTGGTCAAAAACCGCCGTAAAAATGGCGATCACTACTGGGTAAGAGCGAACGCCATTCCGGTCGTGCGTGACGGCAAAGTGCAGGGCTACATGTCAGTGCGAACCAAACCGACGGCAGAAGAGGTGCGGCAGAGCGAAGCGCGCTATCAGGATTTTCTCGAGGGACGTGCCAGAGGACGACGCTTTTACAAAGGCCTGCTGATCCACAGCGGCTGGCGTCGTCCGTTTTCTCTTCTGAAGACGCTGCCCCTGCGCTGGCGGATCCGCAGCACCCTGCTGCTGCTGCTGCCGCTCTCCCTCGCCGGCGTCTGGGCGCTGGGCATGACGCCGGCGGCGCTGGCGGGCTTCAGCGCGGGCATGGCAGGTCTGCTTCTGCTCGCCACTCTGTGGCTGGAGCAGCAGGTGTCGCGTCCTGTCGAACGGATGTGTCAGCAGGCGCTGAGCGTCGCGACCGGAGCGAATCACAAAGTAGACCCGATGGATCGGGTGGATGAGATCGGCGTGACCCTGCGCGCTATCGGCCAGCTCGGTCTGATGTTTCGCTGGCTGGTGGATGATGTCAGCGGTCAGGCGATCAATGTCTTAAGCGCCAGCGACGCCATCGCCCGCAGTAACAGTGAGCTGAGCCGCCGGACCGAGCAGGCCGCCGCCAACGTGCAGCAGACGGCCGCCACCATGAACGAAATGACCGCCACGGTGAAGAGCAACACCGAAACGGCCAGCGAAGTGAATATGCTGTCGGCCGACACCAGCAACGCCGCCATCAAAGGCGGTAACGTGATGAACGAGATGATGGGCATCATGGGCGAAATTGCCGACAGTTCAAAGCGGATCGCTAATATTACCAGCGTGATCGACGGCATTGCTTTCCAGACCAATATTCTGGCGCTCAACGCCGCTGTCGAAGCGGCGCGGGCAGGCGAGCAGGGCAAAGGTTTTGCGGTGGTGGCAGGGGAAGTACGCAGCCTCGCGCAGCGCAGCGCCAAAGCCGCCAGCGAAATCAAAACGCTGGTGGAAACCAGCGCCAGCCGCGTTCAGTCGGGCAATAGTCACGCCAGCGCGGCGGGCATGACCATGCAGGATATCGTCTCACAGGTGCAGAACGTGACCGCGCTGATTGCCCAGATCAGCGCCGCGACCGCGGAACAGGCGACGGCGCTCAGCGAGGTCAGCACTGCGGTGGAAGATCTTGATGACATCACTCATCAGAATGCCGCCCGCGTGACCGAAAGCGCCGAGGCGTCCGATCGTATGACCCATCAGGCTAACCGTCTGGTGGAGGCGATCAGCGTCTTCCGTTAAGCGAAAAGCCTGAGGCGCCGGATTAAGACGCCAGCGCCTGCGGGCCGTCGCGTCCGGCCCGCAGCGCCCCCGGTGACTGGCCGACAATCCGCTTAAAGGCGCGACTGAACGCCGCAATCGAGCCGTAGCCGAGATGAAACGCTACGGCTTCCACCGCTTCACCGTGGTTCACAATCCGCTGCACCGCCAGACGCATCCGCAATTCCGTCAGGTAGCGCAAGGGCGTCATGCCGGTGGCGTTGAGAAACCGTCCGGCAAACACCGAGCGTGAACAGCCCGCCACGCTGGCCAGCCGCGCGACCGTCCAGTTTTCGCCCGGCTCGCGATGCATGGCGGCTATCGCCTGGCTGAGGCGGGGATCGCGCATCGCCTGCACCAGTCCGCTGGACTCTCCGCAGCCGTTCTCCACCCAGCCGCGCACGATCAGGGCGGCGACCACATCGGCCAGACGCGACAGAATCCCGGCGAACCCGGCCTGGCGGGTGCGGGACTCCCGCTCCATCGCCGCCAGAATCGGCTGTATTTCCGGATACTGCGACAGCAGGGTGCTCACCAGCATCACATCCGGCATGGTGTTGATCAGCGGCTGCATCCCGCCCAGCTCAAACGCCATGCAGGCGCTGAACAGCAGCACGCTGTGCTCGTCATCACAGGCGCCTTCCGGCGCGGCGATGGTGCAGACGCTGTCGCAGAGCGGCTTGCTCGCCATGTTCTTAATACACTGGCAGGCGGCCTCTTCGCCTGAAATCAGGCTGTGCGGCTTACCGTGCGGCACCAGCAGCGCATCGCCACTGTTGAGCTGGATCAGCTCACCGGAGGCACTGCGCACCAGCAGCGAACCGCGTCCGACAAAGTGAAACTGCGCCCGGCCCGGCGCAGAGTCGTAATGCAGTCCGAACGGCGCACTGACCGCGATACGCTGGTAGTTGACGCCATACAGACGCATGCCCATCAGCAGTTCGCTGGTCAGATCTCCATAATGGCTCATAGCATTCCAGACGAATTATCAAAAATGAAGGTGTAAGCATCATAGATCGTCCTGATGCGACACTCTATCCTCAGACTCACTTTTTTTATCTTCCGGAGAAGCAGCATGAGTCTGACAACCGAAGTGGCTGATGAGGTTTCCTCGCCTACCCGTCCCGCGTGGGGCGCGGTCTTTGCGATGGCGTTTGGGGTGTTCAGCCTGATTACCGCCGAATTTTTACCCGTCAGTCTGCTGACGCCGATGGCCCACAGTCTGGGCGTCTCAGAAGGGCAGGCGGGACAGACCGTGACCGTCACGGCGCTGGTGGCGCTGTTTACCAGCCTGGTCATCGGCAGCGTCACACGCCGTATCGATCGCCGCATCGTGATGCTGGTCTTCTCGCTGCTGCTGATCGCTTCGGCGCTGATGGTGGCCTTTGCGGCTGACCTGACGGTGATCCTGCTGGCGCGGGTGCTGCTGGGGATGGCCATCGGGGGATTCTGGACGCTCTCGACCGCTATCACCATGCGGCTGGTGCCCACCGACCAGGTGCCGCGTGCGCTCTCGATTGTCTTCAGCGGTATCTCGCTGGCGACGATTATCGCTACCCCGCTGGGCAGCTATCTGGGCGGGCTGGTGGGCTGGCGTAACATCTTTATGCTGACCGCCGGACTGGGCAGCGTGGCGCTGCTGTGGCAGTTCTTTACGCTGCCCGACATGCCCGCAGAGAACAGGGATCGCAACGGCGGGGTGCTGGCGCTGCTTCGGATAGGCGTCATGCGCTGGGGGATGCTGGCGGTAATCATGATGTTTACCGGTCACTTTGCCTTCTTTACCTACCTGCGTCCGTTCCTGGAGGGGGTGGCGCAGTTCAGCCTCAATCAGCTGTCGCTGGCGCTGCTGGCCTTTGGCGTGGCCAACTTCTTGGGCACCTCGCTGGCCGGTTTCCTGGTCACCCGCAGCGTGTCGCTGACGCTGTGCGGGATGGCGCTGCTGATGAGCGTTACCGCGCTGCTGCTGGTCACGTTTGGCCATGTCGGCTGGCTGGTCGGCGCGGGCGTGGCGATCTGGGGAATGGCGTTTGGTTCGATGCCGACCGGCTGGTCAACCTGGATTTCGCGTGCGGTACCGGACGATGCGGAATCGGGCGGCGGGCTGCTGGTCGCCACTATTCAGCTGGCGATTACCGTCGGGGCGGCGGCGGGCGGCTGGATGTTTGATCTGCGCGGTGCGGGCGGCGTCTTTGTCGCCAGCGGGGTGCTGATGCTGCTGGCCGCGCTGACCCTCTTCAGCCGGGTCAGACACCACGGCTAATCGCGCAAAGGCAGCAGGATATGCTGCCTTTTTTATTGCATCTGGATTATTAACCTTTTGAGCGAAAACTGTGCGAAATGTGCTTTTTATATTCAGTTTTACTGAATGAGTTAAGCAAATCACTCCGCTTTTTACTGACCAACTTCGGGGCTAATATATCTATCAACAAGGCAGCACGCCTTACCTGATAAAAATTAACCGAGGAATTGACCATGAAATCTATCAAAACTTTTGCAGCTGTTATCGCGCTCTCTGTTCTGCCATTCGCCAGCTTTGCGCAATCTGTGACCGCCGTCGACTCTACGCTGGATGGTGCAGAAGCGAAAATCGCTGCCCAGGCTCAGGATGCTGGTGCTTCATATAAAATCACCGAAGCTTACACCAACAACGGCGTTCACATGACCGCTGAGCTGCTGAAATAAGCCACGCATACCCTCTATGCTGACAGGACGCCTCCGGGCGTCCTGGCTGCGTTGTTCTGCAGCGTCAAAGCGGCCCGGCTCACCCGAAATTAACGCGGACGAGGGGCTTAACCGGCAAAACCGCGTTCACCGTGCCGCCGCTTCAGGCCGGGAAGGCCACCCTTCTTCCGGCGCGCCGTTCCCCCTTCATGCGGCGTTTCCCTCCCGATTTTAACGTGGCGTTGCAACCGCCATCTCACCTGCGCGCAGCGCACTCACGGCAACTTTTCCATCCCGCGTAAAAGATTATAAGGGGCAGACGATGACCGTGCTCCTGGCCGCTGGCCGCAAAAAAGCCCGCGTTCGCGGGCCTGGATAGCACGGTTTTTCTGCCGGTATGTTCCGTACGGAAAGCGTCCTGCGACAGGAGCGGGCGCGCCAGACAGCGGCCCGGCCGTTTTCTTTCCGTGGTTACACCTCTTCCGACGCTTCGCGCATCATCTCATCGTGCGGCACATCATCCAGAATCTGCTCAAAGCTGCGCAGACGTTTGTAGATCGACATCAGCTCAATCAGCGTGGACCAGGAGGAGATCAGATACTGGAATGAGCCGCGCACCTGATCAAACACGTTGGTGATCTGGTTGAGTAAGCCCAGCGTGATGGTGCCTGCCACAATCGACGGGAACAGCAGGAACAGACCAAACACGTTATCGACCTGCAGATAGAGAATGCGGGTGATGTTGAAGTAGAGATAGTGGAAGTAGAGGCGGAAGTAGTTCACCCGCACCTGGCTGAACAGCTCCTGCACCGTCTGCGGCCTGGCGCGATCGGCATGATCTTCGCCGTAGACCAGCTCTTTACGGTAAGCCGCCTCCACCCGCTGATTGCGGAACTCCAGTCCCGGCAGCTTGATCCCCACCAGCGCCAGCAACCCGGTGCCAAACACCGACCAGAGCACCGCGGCAATCACCAGCGCATAAGGAATGTTGCCCAGAATGGGGATATCTTTAACGTGATGAGAGAGCGCCACCAGCACCGGTAAAAACGCCACCAGCGTCATAATCGCCTGAATAAAACTGACCCCCCAGTTTTCCAGCGTGGTCGCAAACCGCATGGTGTCTTCCTGCACACGCTGCGCGGCCCCTTCCACATGACGCAGACGCTGCCAGTTGTGCATATAGTAGTTATTCATGGCGCTACGCCAGCGGAAGACCCAGTGACTGATAAAGAATGAGTTAAGGACGCCAATCACCACGGCGATCAGTGCGATGCCCAGGAAGGCGAACACCTCATGATAAAAGGCTGAAATCTCGACCGATCCCGCTTTGGTCAGCGCTTTCTGAATGAGATCGTAGAAGGGGCCATACCAGGCGTTAATCGCCACCCCGACCTGCACACCAAACCAGGTGACAAAGATAATCAGCGCGGAGCCCCACACCGACCAGCGCTGCCACGGATGCGGATCGATAATCCGCCAGGCCACGGCGAATAGCGTGACCATAATCCAGTAATAGAGATAGAACCAGAGCTGGCTGGCGGCGATAAAGCGTGCGGCCGTGGTCGGCAGCGGCGCTTTGATCGCGGCTTCAAACGTGGGCCAGATGCCGGGCAAATCGCTGGCAAAGCCAAACCAGGCAAAAATCGCAATTAAGCTCCAGACAGCCGCAGAGCTGAAAAACAGCGCTGGCCGCGGAAAAAAAGACTTAAACATAGGCACTCCGCTGTTGTGTGTTGCCTGTTATAACGTTTTTGACCTGTCGCTGTCTGTAGTCTGTTGTTTCTGCTCATGACAGGACGAGGATAGATGTTAATGAAATTGTGCGATTTTGTTTCCTGGAACTAAATCTTTGTGAACGGCAGTGTTACAATATGGCGGTTTGTTACCGGTAACAAGCCCGCGCCGGGCCGGTATCTGCGGATTAAATCATTACAACGCAACCACCACTTTTTTCATACCGCCAGTCAGCGCGGGAATGAGGCAATGTCATGTCAGAACAAAAAAAGGGTCATTCACGCAGGGATTTTTTGCTGAAGACAATTACCCTGGCGCCTGCAATGGCGGTCGGGTCCACCGCGATGGGAGCGCTCTCCCTGCCGCTGGCCGCGCAGGCGGCTGAGACGCCTGCGGCACCCCAGCAGGCGCGTGATTACCAGCCCGCCTGGTTTACACCGGAAGAGTATGCCTTTATCACCGCCGCCGTCGCACGGCTCATTCCCCGCGACGAACGCGGGCCGGGCGCGCTGGAAGCGGGCGTGCCGGAGTTTATCGATCGTCAGATGAATACGCCGTACGCCACGGGATCGAACTGGTATATGCAGGGGCCGTTTAACCCTGACCTGCCGAAAGAGCTGGGTTACCAGCTGCCGCTGGTGCCGCAGCAGATCTACCGTCTGGGGCTGGCCGATGCCGATCGCTACAGCAAACAGCAGCACGGCAAGGTGTTCGCCCAGCTCAGCGGCGAGCAGCAGGATGCCCTGCTGCAGGCAATGGAGAGCGGCAGCGCTGAATTCAGCCAGCTGCCGGCAAACGTTTTCTTTAGTTTCCTGCTGCAGAACACCCGCGAAGGCTTCTTCAGCGATCCCATCCACGGCGGAAATCAGGGCATGGTGGGCTGGCGGCTCATCAACTTCCCTGGCGCACGCGCCGACTTTATGGACTGGGTAGAGCGCGGTGAACACTATCCGTTCCCGTCAGTGTCGATTCGCGGAGAGAGAAGTTAAGCATGGCAAACGAAATGAAAAAAGTGGATGCGGTCATTGTCGGTTTTGGCTGGGCAGGCGCCATCATGGCGAAAGAGCTGACCGAAGCGGGCCTGAACGTCGTGGCGCTGGAACGCGGACCGCATCGCGATACCTATCCCGATGGTGCCTATCCGCAGTCGATTGATGAGCTGACCTACAACGTCCGCAAAAAACTGTTCCAGGATCTCTCCAAAAGCACCGTCACCATTCGTCACGATGCGTCACAGACGGCGGTGCCTTATCGCCAGCTGGCCGCCTTCTTACCCGGCACCGGCACCGGCGGCGCGGGCCTGCACTGGTCTGGCGTCCATTTCCGTGTCGATCCGATTGAGCTGCGGATGCGCAGCCACTACGAAGAGCGCTACGGCAAGCATTTCATCCCGGAAGGCATGACGATTCAGGACTTTGGCGTCACCTACGATGAGCTGGAGCCGTTCTTCGACAAAGCGGAAAAAGTCTTTGGCACCTCGGGCAGCGCCTGGAGCATCAAGGGCAAAGTGGTCGGCAAAGAGAAGGGCGGCAACCCGTTTGCGCCCGATCGTTCAGATAACTTCCCGCTGCCCGCGCAGAAGCGCACCTACTCGGCGCAGCTCTTTGCTCAGGCTGCCGAATCGGTCGGCTATCACCCCTACGATCTGCCGTCCGCCAATACCTCTGGCCCCTATACCAATACCTATGGCGCGCAGATGGGGCCGTGTAACTTCTGTGGCTACTGCAGCGGCTACGCCTGCTACATGTATTCCAAGGCTTCGCCGAACGTCAATATCCTGCCCGCCCTGCGCCAGGAACCGAAGTTTGAGCTGCGTAACAACGCCTATGTCCTGCGGGTGAATCTCAGCGACGACAAAAAACGCGCCACCGGCGTAACCTATGTGGATGGTCAGGGACGTGAGCTGGTTCAGCCTGCCGATCTGGTGATCCTCTCCGCTTTCCAGTTCCACAACGTGCATCTGATGCTGCTCTCCGGCATCGGCAAGCCCTACAACCCCATCACCAATGAAGGCACGGTGGGGCGCAACTTCGCCTATCAGAACCTCTCGACGCTGAAGGCGCTGTTCGACAAAAACACCACCACCAACCCGTTTATCGGCGCGGGTGGCGCGGGCGTTGGCGTGGATGATTTCAACGCGGATAACTTCGACCACGGGCCACTGGGCTTCGTCGGCGGCTCGCCATTCTGGGTCAACCAGGCGGGCACCAAACCCATCTCCGGCCTGCCGGTACCGGCGGGCACGCCAAACTGGGGCAGCAAATGGAAGGCGGCGGTCGCGGATACCTACACCCATCATCTGTCGATGGACGCGCACGGTGCGCATCAGTCCTACCGCGCTAACTATCTCGATCTCGACCCCAACTACAAAGATGCCTACGGACAGCCTCTGCTGCGTATGACCTTTGACTGGCAGGAGAACGACATCAGGATGGCGCAGTTCATGGTCGGCAAAATGCACAAAATCGCGGAAGCGATGAATCCGAAGATGATCATCGGCGGTGCGAAAAAGCCGGGCACGCATTTTGACTCCACGGTCTATCAGACCACCCACATCAGTGGCGGCGCGATCATGGGCGACGATCCGAAAACCAGCGCGGTTAACCGTTATCTGCAAAGCTGGGATGTCCCGAATGTGTTTGTACCGGGCGCGTCCGCCTTCCCGCAGGGTCTGGGCTATAACCCAACCGGCATGGTAGCGGCGCTGACCTACTGGTCAGCCAAAGCGATTCGCGAACACTACCTGAAAAACCCCGGCCCACTGGTACAGGCATAAGGAGATGGCGATGAAAAATGGCATTCTGGCTCTGATTCTGGGCGCGCTGTCGTTCTCTGCACTGGCGGAAAGCGGTCAGGACGATCTGCTTAAGCGGGGTGAATATCTGGCGCGCGCCGGTGACTGTGTGGCCTGCCACACCAGCAAAGGCGGCGCACCGTTTGCCGGCGGGCTGCCGATGGCAACCCCGATTGGCACCATCTACTCCACCAACATCACGCCCGATCCTGAGACCGGTATCGGCGACTACAGCTATGACGACTTCCAGAAAGCGGTGCGTCACGGCGTGGCAAAAAATGGCGATACGCTCTATCCGGCGATGCCTTTCCCCTCTTATGCGGTGGTCAGCGACGAGGATATGAAGGCGCTCTACGCCTGGTTCATGCATGGTGTCGCCCCGGTTAAGCAGGCGAATCGGGAAAGCGACATTCCGTGGCCGCTGTCGATGCGCTGGCCGCTGGCGATCTGGCGCGGAATCTTTGCGCCCGATGTGAAAGCCTTCCAGCCTGCACCGCAGGAAGATCCGGTGCTGGCGCGTGGTCGCTATCTGGTTGAGGGCCTGGGCCACTGCGGCGCCTGCCACACGCCTCGCAGCATCACCATGCAGGAGAAGGCGCTGAACAACGAAGAGGGAAGCGACTATCTGTCAGGCAGCAGCGCACCGATTGATGGCTGGACCGCCAGCAATCTGCGCGGCGACAACCGTGACGGACTGGGACGCTGGAGCGAAGAGGATCTGCGTCAGTTCCTGCGTTATGGCCGCAACGATCAGACCGCCGCATTCGGTGGCATGACCGATGTGGTGGAGCACAGCCTGCAACACCTGAGCGACGAGGATATCACGGCGATTGCGCGCTACCTGAAATCCCTGGGCGCGAAAGATCCGCATCAGGCGGCATTCAGCGTGGATGATGCGACCGCAAAAGCGCTGTGGAAGGGCGACGACAGCCAGACAGGAGCCGCAACCTATGTCGATAGCTGCGCGGCCTGTCACAAAACCGACGGCAGCGGCTATAAGCGCTTCTATCCGGCGCTGCGTGGCAATCCGGTGGTGCTGGCGGACGATCCGACCTCGCTGATCCATATCGTGCTGGTGGGCGGGCAGTTGCCTGGCGTCAATGGCGCACCGTCGACGATTACCATGCCGGCATTTGGCTGGCGCCTTAACGACCAGCAGGTGGCGGACGTGGTGAACTTCGTGCGTAACAGCTGGGGCAACACGGCGTCAGAGCCGGTCAGCGCGAAGCAGGTAGCAGCGCTGCGGAAAGATGAGAAAGACCGGCTGGGCAGTGCCGATATCCGGGTACTGGAAGGCAAGTAAACGGCAATTAATGCGGCCGTCACCCTCAGGGTGACGGCCTTTTTTCAGATGTTTTCCAGATCGCGTCCCCGCGTCTTCGGCCCGTAAATCCCCACCGACAGCATCACCATCACCATGCTCAGCACGATAAAGGTGATCACGCCCGGCGTCCCGGCGTACTGCAATATCACCCCGATCAGAATACTGCTGAAAACCGTAGAGAGGCGGCTGAAGGAGTAGCAGAAGCCAACCGCCCGCGCCCGGATGTGGGTCGGGAAAATCTCTGTCTGATAGGCGTGGAAGCTGAAGGTCAGCCAGGCGTTGGACCAGGTGATCAGGAAGCCGCAGAGGATCAGCAGCACCGGCTGCGTCTGAAAGGCGAAAAGCGTTCCGAACACCACCGTCATCAGCGAGGACAGAACGATCTGCCACTTATTCTCCAGCCTGTCGGCGTAGCGGCTACAGATCAGCGATCCCAGCGGATAGGCCAGCGTGATGAAAAAGGCGTAGAGCAGGCTGTGCGTGACCGTCGCGCCGCGACCCGACAGCAGCGCGGGCAGCCAGTTACCAAAACCGAAAAAGCCGATCGCCTGGAAAAAGTTCATCACGACCAGCATCAGGGTGCGCTGACGATAGGCGGGGGACCAGATCTCGCTGAATCGCCCCCGCGCCGGTAACTGTGCGGCGGCGTCGTCGGGCAGAACCGCAGGGCCGGCCGGAATGCCACAGCGCCGCTCCATTGTGCACAGCACCTCATGTGCCGCCTGATGACGTCCCTGCTGCGCCAGCCAGCGCGCCGACTCCGGCAGGTTCCGGCGCACCAGCCAGATCACCAGCGAGCAGACCGCGCCCGCAATGACGACCCAGCGCCAGCCCTCCAGGCTGAGCAGCGTCTGCGGGATCAGCCACCAGGACATCAGGGCCACCGCGGGCACCGACAAAAACTGCACGAAAAAGGAGAAGGCAAAGGCGCGACTGCGCAGATGACTCGGCACCCATTCCGACAGATACGTATCGATGGTCACCAGCTCGACGCCCAGCCCGATACCGACCAGGAAGCGGAACAGGATAATCATCTCTGCACTCTGCTGGAAAGCCATCAGCAGCGAAAAGAGTCCATACCACAGCAGGGCGCACATAAAGGTCAGACGGCGACCAAAGCGGTCCGCATAGGGAGCGAGCAGGCTGGCCCCGAAAAACAGACCGAGAAAAGTCGCCGACGCGAAAGCTGCCTGATCGGAGAAGCCCAGCACGCCCGCGTCACCGGTGTGAAACACGCCCGCCGACAGCAGCCCGGTGCTGATGTAGCCGGTCTCGAACAGGTCATAAAGCTCAAAAAAGCCGCCCAGCGCCAGCAGGGTAATAAATCGCCACAATCCGGCGGAGGAGGGCAGCGCATCGATGCGCGCCGCTAAGCTGTTGCGGGCCGACGATGAAGCGTGCCCCGGCGATAGCCTGGTGGAGAGTGTGGTCATATCAGCGTGAACCTCAGGCAGTGTGGAGACGACTCGCAGCCGGTCAGCGGCGCCGTAAATGCGTTAACCGTTAGCAAGCGAAGAATACGCAGAATAGTCAATTCCTCTGCGGTTGCCGAGAGGGGCGTTGCTGACGATTTAGCAATGCACGTTGCAGGTTCTGCCATCCGTGGCACCGTGCATTACGGCAGATGCGGCCAGACGCCCGGTCCGATCGGCAGACCCAGCAGATACCACACCAACAGCAGGGCTATCCAGCTGATAAAGAAGACCAGCGGATAGGGGAAGATCAGCACGTAATAGGTGCCGAGCTGTGCATCCTTCTGGTAACGCTGTAAAAAGGCCAGGAAGAGCGGCAGGAAAGGCGACATCGGGGCCAGGGGCAGGACGGCAGAGTCGGCGATGCGGAAAATCATCTGGGCAAAGGCGGGATGAAAGCCAAGCAGCATAAACATGGGGACAAAGACCGGGGCCAGAATCGACCAGATCGCGGAGCCGCTGGCGATAAACATGCAGAGAAACGCGGACAGGAACATCAGCCCGAGAAAGGCGGGTGCGCCACTGACGCCTGCGCTCTCCAGCACGTCGGTCAGCCCGATCGCCATGAATTTGCCCATGTTGCTCCAGTTAAAGAACGCCACGAACTGCGACAGCGGAAACACCATCACGATAAAACCCGCCATACCTTTCATCGGATCGACCAGCAGCTGCGGAATATCATCCGGACGGCGAATCTGCCGGGTAACCACGCCGTACGCAATCGCGACCACAAAGAAGAACAGGATGATGATCGGCACGATGCCCTGAATAAACGGCGAGGGAATGATGGCACCGGTCGCGGGATTGCGAAGCGGCGCATGTTCCGGCACGACCAGCAGCGCCATCAGCGCCATAAACAGCAGGGCGGCGATCCCGGCGGCGCGCAGACCGCGGTTCTCCAGCGGCGTCAGCGCCGCCAGCTTCTCACCGTTGCCCTGCCACGCTGGCAGGCGCGGCTCAACAAATTTGTCGGTCAGCAGCGCACCCGCAATTGTCAGGACAATCACCGACGTAGCCATAAAAAACCAGTTGTCGATGACGCTGACGTGTACCGTGTCGCTGACCGCTTTGGCCGCTTCGGTGCTGATGCCGGAGAGCAGCACATCGGTGGTGACAATCAACAGGTTAGCGGTAAAACCTGAGGCGACGCCAGCGATCGCGGCCAGCAAACCCGCGACCGGATGCCGTCCCACCGCCAGAAAAATCAGCGCGCCCAGCGGTGGCATGACGACCAGCGCGGCATCCGAGGAGATATGGCTGAAAAAGGCGATAAACAGCACCATATAGCTGGCGTAACGACGGCTGACGCGTGACGCCATCTTCACCATCAGCGACTGCAGCAGACCCACTTTTTCGGCCAGTCCGGCGCCAATCACCAGCGCCAGAATCGATCCCAGCGGGGTAAAACTGCTGAAGTTTTTGATGATATTGGGCAGGATCCACTGCAGGCCTGCAACGCTCAGCAGGTTGTTTACCCGGACGACCTCACCGTTAGCGGGGTTCGTCACCGCCCAATCCAGCGCGCTGATAATGGCGGTGGCCACCATCAGCACCACGATCAGATAAACAAACAGTAAAAACGGGTTGGGGACTTTGTTACCTATACGCTCTATCCAGCTGAAGAGCCGGCCAGGACCGCGATTCTCGGATGTTGCTTCCATGGTATTGATTCTCATCTTGTATTCCCTTTATCCGCAGAGGCCCGGTCTGGCGCCGGTCCGGAGAGGCGACAGGCGGTGAGTTCAGACACGGCTCCTCTGAGTCAGGGAAGTGTTTGCAATAATTTTTTATAGGGGTCCGCGTCAGAGACGCGGCCATTGGCTCATCCGGCCAGTTTTGTTGGGGTGATCCCTGCCGGGATCGGACACTGATAAGGCTGCGCGGCGCGCAGACGCCTGAACTCGGTCCGGCAGTCAGCCAGCGCCTGCGGATCCGTCAGCAGGGTCAGCACCGTGGCCGCCATCACTTTGCCCGCCAGAAACATCCCTTTATGCCCGATGCTGGTGCGGCCCTGCGCCACCAGTTGCCAGGTGTGCAGCGGTGTGCCAAACGTAAAGCAGGGTGCAAAACACTGTGCAGTGGGGGTCACCCAGCTGACATCGCCGACATCGGTGGAGCCATAAAGCAGCTCGCGGGTGACCGTATAGGGCGCCACCTCATCCATAAAGAGCTTATCGCCCAGCTGCTCAGCCCAGGCATAACCGGCTTCACCGCCGGTGCGGGCCGCATTGAGCCGGGCATTGCGCAGATCGTCATCGCTCAGGGTGGCACGGAGTTCGGCCGCAAACGCGCGCTCTTCGTCGCTGTAGTCGGGCAAACCAAACACATGCAAATAGCGCTCCATGACCGCTTCCAGCGCACGATTAGGCACGTAGTCCGAGCAGGCTTTGTCAAAACGCACCGTCAGGGTGGTGTCGGTCATCAGTGCGGCACCCCTGGCGATGTTGATCACCCGTTCATAAATCGCCTGGGCCTGCGGCAGTTCCGGGGCGCGGATCAGGTAGAGCACCTCCGCGTCGGCCTGCACCACATTCGGTGAAACGCCGCCGCTGTTGGTGATGGCGTAGTGCACGCGCGCCTCCTGAACGATATGCTCGCGCAGAAAGTTGGCGCCGGTATTCATCAGCGTGACGGCATCCAGGGCGCTGCGGCCCAGATGGGGTGAGTTGGCGGCGTGAGCGGCGACGCCTTTGAAGCTGAACGCCGCCTGAATATTGGCCAGCGTGCGCAGATTGAACATGCCGCTGAAACCTTCGGGATGCCAGGTGACGGCGGCATCCACGTCATCAAACAGCCCTTCACGCACCATAAAGGTTTTGCCCGATCCCCCTTCTTCGCCGGGGCAGCCATAGAGGCGTACCGTGCCGCCGGTGTGATGCTGCGCCATCCAGGCTTTCACAGCGCAGGCCGCCGCGACACCCGCCGTGCCGAGCAGGTTATGCCCGCAGCCATGTCCGTTTCCGTTCGCCTCCAGCGGTTGTGGCCGGGCGCAGCCCGACTGCTGGCTCAGCCCGGCCAGCGCATCGAATTCACCGAGAATGGCAATCACCGGTTTGCCGCTACCCGCGCTGGCGATAAATGCTGTGTCGATACCGCCCACGCCCCGTTCCACAACAAACCCCTCCTGTTCCAGCGCATCGGCCAGAAGCGCGGAAGAGCGGGTTTCAGCGAAGCGGGTTTCGGGCGTGTCCCAGATCGCGTCGCTCAGCGTGCTGAAGCGGAGCTGATGGCGATCGATATATTCAGCAATAAAGGCTTCCATTATCATGCGCCCCCGAACTGTGTCTGATTCAGGGCGAGGGTCGCCAGCAGCGTGATGGCATCCGGCATCACCCGCTCATCAAAGTCAAATTTCGCATTGTGATGACCCGCCGCCAGCGCACAGCCGAAAATAACGTAAGAGGCCTGACCGCCACGCGCTATGACGCGCTCCATCATGCAGGTCGCATCTTCCGAACCTGCCGCCTGCGCTTTACGATCGACCACCGAGCTGAAGATGCCGAGGGCGTCCGCCTGCTGGTGGATGAAGTCGACCCACGGCTGCGTCGGGGTGCAGCTGCGTGCCGCACCCATCAGCGAAACCTGCTGCTCAACGCCATACATCGCGGCTGCGCCCGCAATCACCCGCAGCGCCTGCTGATAAACCTCGTCGTTGACCTTATTGGTCACACCGCGGGTTTCAATTTTCAGCAGGGCGCAGTCGGCGACCACGTTACGACCGGTTCCCGCCTGCAGCACGCCGACGTTGACCCGCGCCACGCCGCCGCTGTGCTGGGTTAATCCATGCAGCGCCAGCGTCGCCTGAGCCGCGGCCAGCAGGGCGTTGCGACCCTCTTCAGGGCGGCCGCCCGCATGGGCACCGACGCCGGTGAAATGGACATCCAGTTTGGTGGTAGCAAGGAAGCTGTCGCTGCCGCACACCAGTTCGCCTGCCGGAACGCCGGTGCCGATGTGAATCGCCGTGAAGCGCTCAACGTCATCGACCACGCCTCTGGTGACCATCGCTTTCGCCCCGCGCACGCCCTCTTCGGCGGGCTGGAAGATCAGTTTAATCGTGCCGCTGAGCTGCTCTTTCATCGCCATCAGCACCGTCGCGAGACCCAGTCCGATGGTGGTGTGACCATCGTGCGCGCAGGCGTGCATCATGCCAGGGTTGCAGGAGGCGAACCCTTCGCGCTGCGGCAGGTGATCCGCAGCCTGACTTTCGTTGAGATCCAGTGCATCCATATCGACACGAAAGCCCATCACCGGGCCGGGACGACCGGTTTCCAGCGTCGCCACGATGCCGCAGAATCCCCCGGAGAAGTGGCTGATCCACTGCGGCAGCGCCCCCTGTTGTAACGCCCGCGCCTCCTGCTGCCTGAGCGTCGCGTCGTCCGGTAAACCCATCCGCGCATCGGCGTCGATGACGTCACGACCCAGCTTCAGCTGATAACCGAGCCTGTGCAGTTCTTCCGCCACTAAGGTGGCAGTACGGAACTCCAGCCAGCCCGATTCGGCATAGTGATGGAAGTCGCGTCGCCACTGTTGCAGCCTGGGCAGCAGGGCGCTGACGTGCTCTGAAAGGGGTTTCATCGGCTTTTTCCTCGTTGTTGATTTTTTATGCACTGCGTCGAATCTACACAATGGTGCTGGCGGGCATAAGATGCGAATATCTTGTGACTGATAAACAACGGTTATCGAGAAACTATGCCGGCCAACATCAAACTTCATCAGTTGCGCGCCTTCGTTGACGTGGCGCGACAGGGCAGTATCCGGGCCGCGAGCCGTCTTTCCGGGCTGTCGCAGCCGGCGTTAACCAAAGCGATTCAGGAGCTGGAGCGTGAGCTGGGGGCGAAGCTGTTTAACCGCCGTCAGCAGGGCGTCGTGTTAACCGATATCGGTGATAACTTTTTTCGTCATGCCAGCCTGGTGCTGGCAGAGCTGCGGGTCGCGGAAGAGGATATCCAGCAGCGGCTGGGGCTGGGTGGCGGTCAGGTGAACATCGGCGTTGGCGGCAGCGTGGCGCGCACCATCATGCCGCAGGTGATAAATCAGTTTCATCGTGAATATCCGCTGGTGAAGGTGCGCATCGTCGAAGGCCAGCTGGTGTCGATGGTGCATGAACTGCGTCAGGGCGCGCTTGATTTCACGATCAATACCTACGACCAGAGCCATCTCGATCAGGAGCTGATGTATGAGCGGGTCATGGAACGCGAATACAGAGTGGTGGTCCGTAAGGGCCATCCGCTGGAAAAGGCCCGCTCGCTGGCGGCGTTACAGCAGGCGGACTGGACGATGCCCACGCCGAAAGGCAGTTATTATCGCCTGCTGCACGATCTCTTTGGTGAGCGCGGCATGGCACCCAAAATCGTGGTGACCTGTGAAACGTTTATGGCCTGCACCAGCCTGGTCGCGCAGAGCGATTTCGTCAGCATCCTCTCAGTTGACGTCATTGACGATCCGATTCTGGGCCAGTCACTGGTGGCGCTGACGCTCGACGATCCCCTGCCGAAAGCGACCTTCTATCTGATTCAGCGGAAAGACACGACGCTGACCCCGATGAGCAGTTACATGGCGCAACTCTTCCGCCGGTATTGTCAGTGAAATCAGTGCGTAAAGGCGATCGTCTACACTCTTAAGGTACTGTAAAAATCCAACCGATAAATAGAGGTGAAGATGCAAGTCAGTCCTTATCTGTTTCTCTATGGCCGTTGCGAAGAGGCTATCGACTTTTACCTGCAGGCAACCGGGGGTGAGCTGCTCGGCAAAATGACGTTCGGAGATATGCCGGACCAGGGTGAGCAGGTCGGTGACCAGTCTGCCGCGCCACAGCCGCCAGAAAAGATCATGCATGCGCAGCTGCGCATTGGTGATGGTGAGCTGATGCTGAGCGATGGCGACACCGCGAAGCCACCCGCGTCTGAGCATGCCGGTTATGCGGTCAGCCTTTCCACCGATGATGTCGAAGAGGGTAAAGCCTGGTTTGAAAAACTGTCAGCAGGCGGCAAAGTAACGACGCCGTGGCAGGAGACCTTCTGGTCAGACGGCTTCGCCATGTTTATCGACAAGTTCAACATTCCATGGCGTATCAACGTCGAGAAGTCGCAGGACTGATTGCCGTGAACGGGTCGCGCTAACGGCAAGGCCTGAAAACCGGCACGCTGACCGGGAAGCTCAATTCCCGGCCAGCGTGCCGGTATATCGGACGGCACGCTGCGCCGCCCGCCCTCATCAGAAGTTGTAACCCGCCACCAGGTAGTAACCCCAGCCGGTTGATTTCACTTCAAATGGCCCTCTGCCGAAGTTCAGCTCCTGACCATCTGCCCACTGGCCGCCGTTGTGGAAATAACGTGCCACCGCAGAGATATGCCAGTGATCGTAACCCAGTGACAGAATGTGGCTGGAGGCGATGGAGTTGCTGGTGCGTGATGGGCCTGCTTTATCGCGGAGATCGGAACCCCAGTCGAAGTTGGTGAAGCCGACATAGCCCAGGTTACCGCCCCACAGCGTGGTGATTGGCACGAAGTATTTCACCTTGAAGCGATAGCCATCCCAGCTGTTTTCGTTCGCCGCACCGTAGTTTTCCCACTGGTATTTAGCGTAAACGTTCAGCGACAGGCCAACATCGCTGTGCGTATCAATATCGGTGCCCAGGCCCATGTACCAGGTATTCTGCCGATTATCGCTGTTGCGGCCCATGTCGTAGATGTAGTTGTTCGCGAAGTACCACTCTTTGAACGGGCCAAAGGCCAGGCTGGTGCCGGTCAGCTTATCGATAGAGAAGCGCGGTTCGATTTCCATGAACATCGGTGAACCGTGGTCGAACACGCCGTTGGCGTTGCTGTTGCCCACGCCAAAGAAGTTAGGCACGTCGAGGTAGCCGTAAAAATCGAACCACTCTTTCTTCGCAAACGCTTCATATTCCAGATAAACGTCGTTATTGAACTGCGGTCCGAAGCGGGTGTGGTAACTGCCTACCACGTTAACGCTCTGATGCCACCAGTCTGAAACATACTGCGGATCGCTTTCAGCGGCCTGCGCAGCACCGGTCAGTGAACATGCCAGCGCGGCACCTGCTATCAACGTTTTAAATTTCATTATCATCAGCCACATGCTTTTGACCGCCGCCCAGCAGAGGCAGTCAGAGAGATATCGGTCCCCTGGAGGGGAATAAGAGGTTCAGCAAAAACAGCCGTTTTCAGCCCGCGTAGCGTGCCTGTAACAGTTCGATAGAAAATAGATTTTGCTCACGTTTGTCAAAAAGTGTTGCATTACAATTCAGCTAAATTGTGATGTGCTTCACAATAATGACCAGGATCGAACGGAACCAGGCAACCGTTTACGTTGTCTGGTTCGTGATCAAACGGGCGGGATCAGGGAAGGGTGACACGAACCTGCAATCCACAAACGGTACCCTGTGGCGACAGGCAGTTGGAAAGGGCGACCTGCATCTGATACTTCTGCGCGACGTTGCGCACGATCGATAATCCCAGCCCGCTGCCCTGCGCTTTGACGTCAGGCGAACGGGTAAAACGATCGAATGCGCGATCGATGAAAGCGTCCGGCATCCCCGTGCCGTTATCGACGATATCGACCACCGTTCTGCCCGCGACCCGATGCAGCAGAACATCCACCAGGCTGCCTTCCGGGGTGTGCAGCATGGCGTTACCGATCAGGTTGTCGAACAGGCTGCGCAGTTCGGAGCGGCTGGCCTGCAGGCGGTACTGCGTGGAGCCGTTAAAGCCGATATCAATGCCGCGTTTATCCGCCACCACCATCAGCTGCTCAATGCTCTCCTTCAGCAGATCTTCCAGTTCGATATGTTCCACGCTGGCGACCACGCTCTGGTCATCCTGACGGGAGACGTTAAGCAGCTGCGTAACCAGATGACGGGTGCGCGTCACGCCAGCTTCCAGCTGGCTGAACTGCCGGCTCGCTTCACCGGGCTGAATATGCTGGCGCAGGTTTTCCAGCTGCAGCGTCACGGCGGTCACCGGTGTGCGCAGCTCATGGGCGGCATCCTCCAGGAACTGGCGCTGGGACGACCAGGCGTCGCGCAGCTTGCTCAGCAGCGAGTTATAGGCTGCCACCAGCGGCAGGATCTCATCCGGTAAGCCTTCCGGTGAGACGATATGCGGATGATGGGTCTCCTGCGCCGCGATCTGCCGCGACGCCACCTGCAGATCCCGCGTGATCTTCCGGACCACCAGCCAGATCACCAGCAGCGAAAGCGGCATCATCAGGATCATCGGCACGATCGCCGACAGCGCGCGCTTGACCATTGAGGCCTTCATGTAGCTGAGGTTGTGCATGACCTGTATGGTCCTGATCTCACTGCCTGGCATGCCCGGCCGGGTGTAGATACGCCACTCGCAGTCGCCGCAGTGGCCCACATAGACATCACGATAGCCGCGCTGATTCTGCAGCGGCGCCGCCAGTTCCGGCCAGGAGCTGGCCCGCAGCTGGCCTTTTTCGTCCCACAGCTGCACCACGAAGGCGCTTTTCGCCTTATCGGGCGCGATAAGCATCGGCATCAGGGCGGGCATCTGTTTATTGGTGGACCAGGCATCGGCGATTTTCGCCAGCTGATCATCCTTCATGGTGCCAACCATATCGCCGTAGCAGCTGAAGAAATACCAGGTCACGCCGCCGATCATCAGCAGATGAATTATCAGCAGCGTAGAGAGTAATTTGTTGCGCAGTGAGCGCATAAACGCGAAGGGTTTCATATTGCCGGCACCCGCCAGCCCAGTCCGCGCACATTGCGGATCACATCGTTATCGAGCTTGCGCCGCATGCCGTGGATCAGCACATCCACGGCGTTGCTGCTGACCTCATCACCCCAGCCGTAGATGCGGTTTTCCAGCTGCTCTCGCGACAGAATCGCGCCCGGCCGTTCCAGCAGCGCGTAGAGCAGGGCATATTCCCGTGCGGTAAGCTGTTCGCGCTGGCCTTTGTAGAGCACTTCGCGGGTCATCATATCGAGCTGGACATCGCCGCTGCCCAGCACCGAGTCCGCTGCGCCGTGGCTGCGTCGGGTGATGGCGCGCATCCGGGCCATTACTTCCTGTAAATCGAAGGGTTTGAGCAGGTAGTCGTCAGCGCCGCTGTCGAGCCCCTGTATCCGCTGCGCCACCGTGTCGCGTGCGGTCAGGATCAGCACCGGCGTGGCATCGCCGCGCCCGCGCGCCCGGCGCAGCACCTGCAAACCATCATCGCGGGGTAGGCCCAGATCCAGCAGCACACAGCTGTAGCCGCCTTCGCTCCACGCATTCTGGGCATAGACGCCATCGCGCACCCAGTCCACCGACCAGCCCGCGCCCTCCAGCGCCTGCTGAAGGTTCGCGCCGATCATTTCATCATCTTCAACCAGTAATACGCGCATGGCTGATCTCCTCTGCAAAGATGGAAGAGAGTGTACTCATCAATTGTTAGGTCAGAATTATCCGCCGTTTTCCTCTGCGCTGCCGCGACACTGGCTGCATTTGCTGACCGCAGGCACTGACGGAGACCGTGCAGATTTGCCGCCCGGCTTGAGCCGAAACGGTTCTGGCAGATCGCCGCCGTTAGCTTTACGGTGCCGCGATTTATCTGCACTCTTCCCACATTTTCCACATTTAATGAGGGGCAGACCACTGGCGGGCTGATAAAGATTTTGATGGTTAAGAGCCGAAGCAAACACGGCCCTGATTCTGCATTAATGTTACCCATCTTTATCTACGTTATCAGCACCAGAGGAACCTTTAACCTGATAGGGTCCCCGGAACAGGCTGATTTAATCGGATGCGGGGAGATGTTAAAAGTAATTAATAAAAATTAACTCTGCAGAAAAAGTGTGCATTGCGTCACATAGTTACGTTAATGCCAAACGTTACCGAAATGCGAAAGAGAGAAGAGAAGTACGTAAAGGACGCTCTTTTTCGTCAATCTGACTGATATTCATTACTTTTCTCTAAATTTTAATGGCGATATATCTTTTTGAAAAGAGGCGGTCGGATTGATATAAACGAACTCATCACTGGGTGTACTGATAGTAAAAGGATTCAATAGAGGGAATTTACAGATGAAATTATTAAGTCAGCGTCAGTTAATTTTAGTACCGGGTGCCAGCGGTGCCTATGATCCCGCCTATGCTGGTGCCTCTTCTCATGTCAGTCAGCACGGTCATCATTCAGGTCGTTCCGGTAACCCTTTTGGACCCAGTAATGGCGTCATTCAGGTGGTCGCGGCTCACCCTGAGATTGCGGGCTGCCTCAACGGAATCCTGGGCGGGATGGTTGGCGGTTCGTTCGGCGGCCCTGGCGCAGCGGTAGCAGGCGCCATTGGGGGCGGTATTGGTTCATGTTTTAATAATTCGGGAAACAGTCATGCCGGAAACAATTTTGGTGGTCAGTGTACCTGGTAAAGCAGGCCATGCCGGTCACCCGCGCTGAGGTCCTTATGCAAAAAATAGTCAGAGCGATATTAATTCTTATCAGCACATTAGTCGGCGCAGCGTTTTTAAATGGTGCCGGTGTTTCCTATGAGAACTGGTATGCGATGCCGGTCAACATATCAAAAATGGTGGTGACAATCGCAACGCTGGCGGCGTTTGTCAAAATCGCTATTTTTTTATCCTCAAAGCTTTGTAAAAAACCGAAGAGCTGCAAGGAAGTTTAAACAATATTCATTGCGTCCGGGGCCACTGGCCCCTTCCTGTGCGTTTGCAACGACGCTAAACCGATAATAAATATCACCCGGAAGATAAGACAGTAATGTTAATAGGGGTGATAGCAGCAAGCTGTTATGCAATATTTTTCTTAAACATAACATCCGCAGGTGCCCTTCGCCCCGGAAATAAAAAAAACCGCTCTCCACGCGCGAATACTCTTTATTTTCATCTGTCTCTGTCCGCCTCTCCCGCCTGCCATCCGTTCCCCGCCTGCCTCCCGTTTCCGCCGTTGCTAATTCTGCGCTAATTTTCTGCTAATTAAGGGATAAATTTTAGCGGGTAGAGTGGTTCCACTGCACATCAGCATCAACGGGAGGAACCATGAATCAGCGCGAGTTTATTCGGAGTCTGCTGGACTGGATTGAGAACAACTTAGGACACGATCTGCATCTGGATGAGGTGGCGCGCCGCTCAGGCTATTCGCGCTGGCATCTGCAACGCCTGTTTCGCCAGCATACCGGCTTTTCACTGGCAGATTATATCCGTCAGCGCCGCCTGACCGAGTCCGCGCTGACGCTGCTCAGCAGCAACGAAGCGATACTGCAGGTGGCGATGAACTACGGCTTTGACACTCAGCAGGCCTACACCCGCACCTTTAAAAACTACTTTATGATGACGCCGGGCCAGTTGCGCCGTCAGCGTCGGGTTGAGCCTGACCGGCTGCTGTTCCCCCTGGCGATGGCCAGTTGAGGTCCCTCAGACCTTCCCGTCACCCTCTGCAGACGGGAAGGTCGGCCCGCTTTCTCCGCGCCTTGCTCCGCCTCTCGCCTTTTTTACCCTTCAGCCGCCGTGCCACCATCCGGACGTGTTAGCGTATTGCCAGCATCTCTTTCCGATCGGAGTCAGGAAACATGGAAAACGGCGCGAATTTAACCGCCATGCTGGTCTTTGCGCGTGTTGTGGAATTACAGAGTTTCAGTGAGGCGGCCCGCGCGCTGGGCTGGTCCCAAATCCCATGTCAGCCGCGAGATAGCCCGACTGGAGCTGCGGCTCGGTATCCGGCTGCTGCAGCGCACTACCCGACGGCTGGCGCTGACCGAGCTGGGTCAGGCGTACTATCCCTACTGTGTACGGATGCTGGCCGAAGTTCAGCGCGCCGAAACTTTTGTACAGCAGTTGCATCAGCAGCCTGCGGGTCATCTCCGGCTGCAGGCACCCGTAACCTTCGGCTGCCAGTGCGTGGTTCCGGTGCTGAATCGCTTTCTGCGCCGCCATCTGCATATCAACGTCGATCTCGATCTGACCGATCGCAATCACGATCGGCTCGACGATCAGACCGATCTGGCGATTGTGATCCGATCCCGATCGCCGCAGCAGGGCCATTTCCGGGTGCTGAGTGAGATCGAGTGGGGGCTCTATGCCGCGCCCGCTTATCTGTCGCAGCGTCCCGCCATCACGCATCCGGAGATGCTGCCGCGCCACGACCTGCTGCTGTTTCATGGCCCGGCGCACACCGCGGCGTTGCCGTTTCGCCGCGATAAGCAGCGGCTGGCGCTGGATGTGCGCAGCCGGTTTCGCGCTAACAACAGCATGGCGCTGCTGAATGCGGCGCTGGCGGGCAGCGGCATCGCCTATCTGCCGTCATACATGGCGCAGGAGGCGGTCGCGCGCGGCGAGATCCAGCAACTGCTGCCGGAGTGGCAGATGGACCGGCTGCAGAGCTATCTGTTGCTGCACGATGCCTGTGAACTGGCATCGCCGGTCACGCTGCTCTGCGATGCCCTGGTTGCGGCGCTGAATCCGCGCTGATTGTTGCCTGCTGACAACAATCAGCGCCACAGAGTAACTATCGCGCCAGGACTGTTGTTATCCGTTGCGCCTGGTTAGCCTGTCTCCCTGATCATTCAACGGACATTACCATGCAACAGTCACCTGAAGCGGCAGAGTTTCAGCACTGGAGACGCAACCTCGCGGTCTGCGTCGTCGGCTCGTTTACCACCATCGTGGCGATGACGCTGCTGCTGCCGTTTCTGCCGCTCTATGTGCAGCAACTGGGCGTGGAGCAGCCTGCCGCTATCGCCCGCTGGTCTGGTCTCGCCTATGGCGCGACGTTTTTCAGCGCGGCCCTGACCGCGCCGCTGTGGGGCAGGCTGGCCGATCGTTATGGCCGTAAGCTGATGCTGATCCGGGCGAGCCTCGGGATGGCGATTGCCATGTCGCTGACAGGTATGGCGACGGCACCGTGGCAGCTGGTGGCGCTGCGCCTGCTGGCAGGGTTACTGGGCGGCTACGCGTCGGGATCGACCATTCTGGTGGCGGCCCGGACGCCAAAAGCACACACCGGCTGGGCGCTGGGGATACTTGCGTCCGGCATCATGGCCGGTAACGTGGTCGGGCCGCTGCTGGGCGGCCTGTTGCCGCCGTTGATCGGTATCCGTCAGACGTTCTGGCTGACCGGCGCGGTAATCTTTCTGGCCTTTCTCGCCACCACCTTTTTACTTAAAGAGCAGCCACGGTCTGCTGCGGCTGCGCGCGCCGGTCAGCCAGCTTCGTCTGATGAGCAGCCGGTAAATCGTCGTCTGGTCCGGCTGATGTGGCTCTCCGGCATGTTGCTGATCTTCGCCAGCATGTCGATAGAGCCGATCATTACGCTCTACGTGGGTGAATTTGTGCAGGGTGATCATCAGATCACGCTGACCGCCGGACTGGTGATGTCCGCTGCGGCGCTGGGTACGGTGCTGGCGGCTCCCCGGCTGGGAAGGCTGGCCGATCGCGTGGGCCACTGGCGGGTACTGACCGGCGGACTGGTGGTGAGCGGAGTGCTGCTGATCCCGCAGGCGTTTATTACCGCGGCCTGGCAACTGGTGCTGCTGCGTTTTCTGATGGGAATGGCGCTGGGCGGACTGATGCCCTGCATCACGGCGATCATCCGTCACAACGTGCCGGGTTCGCAGGTCGGACGAATGCTGGGCTATTCGACATCGGCGCAGTATATCGGTCAGGTCAGCGGTCCGCTGTTCGGCGGGCTGGTGGGCGGGGCATTCGGGATGCGGCCGGTATTTCTGGCCACCTGCGTGGTGATGCTGTTCTGTGGCTGGCTCAACTGGCGCGCAATGCGTCGCTAGCGCGATCAAAAAAGGCGGACCGGAGTCCGCCTGAATTTATTCAACGTCTGGTGAGTTACTTCTGGTCTGGCAGCGCGTAGGCAATCACATAGTCGCCCAGCTTGGTCCCGAACGAACCGTGACCGCCTGCCGCGATGACAACGTACTGCTTGCCATTCGCTTCATAGGTCATTGGTGTCGCCTGGCCGCCTGCTGGCAGACGTGCCTGCCATAACAGTTCGCCGGTATCGGTGCTGAACGCACGCAGGTAGTTATCCGCGGTGGCACCGATAAAGAAGACCTTACCTGCGGTGGTGATAGGACCACCCAGCATTGGCATCCCCATTTTGAACGGCAGCGGAACCGGTGCGCTGTCGCGAACGGTACCGATACGCTGTTTCCACACCACGTCGTTGGTCTTCAGATCCACCGCAGAGATGTAACCCCACGAAGGCTGTTTACACGGCAGACCAAACGGAGACAGGAACGGATTCAGCTCGACGCCATAAGGCACGCCATACTGCGGCTGAATACCGGTTTCGGTGCCTGAACCGCCTTCCGCGCCTTTCGGCGGCTCAATCGGGTTGCCCGGACCGCGTGGAACCAGTTTAGAGACAAACGGCAGCGCCATCGGGTTAGCAATAGCGATCTGACGGTTAGGATCGACAGCGATGCCGCCCCATTCGAACATACCGAGGTTACCCGGGAAGACCAGGGTGCCCTGCTCAGATGGCGGGGTGAACGGACCTTCATAGCGCAGGCGCTTGAAGATCACGCGGCACACCAGCTGGTCAAACATCGTCGCGCCCCACATGTCCTTATCCGTCAGATTCTGTTTCGGACGGAAGGTCAGCTCAGAGTAGGGCTGAGTGGCGGCAACGTGATCGCCTTTCGCCGCACCCTGTGGCACTGGCGTTTCTGGCGCAGGAACAACAGGCTTACCGGTACGACGGTCCAGTACAAAGATGTTACCGGTTTTCGCAGGGGCATAAACCACCGGCACGGTATTGCCCTCTTTGTCTGTGATATCGGCCAGCGTCGGCTGCGACGGCAGGTCCATATCCCACAGGTCGTGATGGACGGTCTGATAAGACCAGACCAGCTTACCGGTGGTAGCGTTCAGTGCCAGCACGCTGCTCGCATAACGCTCCTGCTCTGGTGTGCGGTTACCGCCCCAGATATCTGGCGTGGTCACGCCCATTGGCAGGTAAACGGTATCCAGTTTCGGATCGTACACCGCCGGTGCCCATGAGTTCGGGGAGTTCATGGTGAAGGTGTGTTCATCCGCCGGAATCGCGTTAGGATCTTTCGCGCCGGGATCGAATACCCACAGCAGTTTACCGGTGTTTACGTCAAAGCCGCGGATAACGCCTGACGGCTCGCGGGTTGAGTAGTTATCGGTAACGGCACCCGCCATCACAATTGTGGTGTTGGTGATCACTGGCGGTGAGGTCGGCTCATACATACCTGCGGTGGTTACAGGCTGTTTGTGCTGCAGATCCAGCTCGCCATTGATACCGAATGCCGGGCAGCGTTCGCCGGTTTCAGCGTCCAGCGCAAACAGACGACCATCGTTGACAGGCAGGTAGATGCGGCGTGAGCAGAGCGCAGGCTGGCTGTTTGCAGCATCAGCGGCAGCCGGCACTTCGTGATAAGAGACACCACGGCAGGTCACGTGCTGGAAGGTAGGGTTCACCTTCATGCCCGGATCAAACTTCCACTTCTGCTTACCGGTCGCCGCGTCCAGTGCGAACAGGATCTGGTGTGGCGAGCAGAGGTAGAGCGTGTCGCGGATTTTAATCGGCGTGACTTCGTCGGTGATTTCACCCGGATCGTTAGGGGTTTTCATGTCGCCGGTCTGGAACTGCCAGGCAACCTGCAACTCTTTCACGTTCTCGTGGTTAATCTGCTTCAGCGGAGAGAAACGGGTTCCCTGCTGGTCGCGCGCGTAAGCGGGCCAGTCAGCATCCGGGATGGTGCTCAGTGGCGTCGCCTGCGGGGCGTTGTCGGCCGTTTCCGGTACTGAACCGTTGATGACCTGCGGATCGTTGAAGACGGCATAGGCCAGAACGATGGCGCTGGCAAGCAGCGCTACGGCCATGGTGCCCAGCGCGGCCTTGCTGCCTGCGTTGAAGCTGCGATAAACAAACGGCAGGATCAGCCAGACACCGAAGATCACCAGCACATCGGTGCGCGGTGCCAGTGCCCAGAAGTCAGTTCCCACTTCCCAGACACCCCAGATCAGGGTACCGATCAGCAGCAGCGCATAGAGAACCAGCGCGGTGCTTTTACGACGGGAAAGCAGGTAAGCGGTGATAAGCATAACCACACCGCCGAAAACGTAATACCAGGAACCACCAATGGCGGCTAACCAGCCACCGCCAATCAGCATAAACGCGCCCGTCAGCACTGCGAACAGTACGGTCAGGAAACGAACTACGCCAAAAGATGAGGAGTTTTTCCCCATAATATCGACCTCGTTTTGTTGCCATAAAACACACGAAAACAACCAGATAGGCTGTTTCCAGTTATCAAGTACAAATGATTAAGGGTGTTCTTGAGTATCTCTTCCGTTAAGACAGCTGATCCCTTTGTGTTAAATGTTATAGCAAAATTAGATCGAGGTTTGATTTTTTTAGCTCAAAGCGCTTAACAAATGGAGTAATACGACATTTTATGAGGGATTAAAGGACGTTAAGCGCACCGCCGTGTGCCCTTAACGCCGGAAGGCAGGATTTGTGAATCAGCTGCTAATAAGATCGCCGTCCGAACGTTGCTGTTGCCAGCCACTGATATTTATCTCAGCAAACTGTTCAGCAGTTAATGGGGGAGTCTGACTCCGCACGATGACCTCTGCCCCTTTATCCCGGAATGTCGCCATAAAAAAGGGAAAGGTAAATTTTTCATAATTGTCTTTAAAGAACGCTTCGGTTAAAACAATCCCTGAAAAAGGAAAGGATTCCAGCAGTCGCCAGTCTGCGCCCGGCGGCGCGAAATCATAAAGCCAGAAATCAAATTTATCAGTTAATTCAAGCAGTGACGCATTGTGCGCGGCCAGGCTGGAATAATTGATGCCGATCCGGACGCGGCCATTCTGTAAATGCGACCAGGCGTCCGGCACCGCGATAATTCCCCGCAGCCGAAGATCTTCGACCGGAATAATCATTAATGATTCTTCAGTAGCAATTTGATTGTGCAGTGAAATAATGTTGTTTGTATTAAGTATATTGCGGCTGTCCTGGTTTTGCTGAAGATAAGGCACGCTATAGCAAATGCCGGTGACATTGCGCTTAACATGGTGGATAGGTTCAGTAACATAAGGGTTATATAAACTGTTTCTCATTATCTCTATGAAATGCAATAAAAAAGGAAGTGTTGATAATCAGGCATATAAAAAGTCGCATTTTTCTAAACGCGTGAATAAATATAGATCAACTCCTTAATCCAAATCACCTCTTTGTTGCGTGAAACAGTAAATTAATCCATTAATCAGGCGACGATAATTCCTTTGGCATCTGATGATGTGCTGGAATATATTCATGAGTCGGGACCAGTAGGCTGGTAATAATCAGCGGTGGACCGGGCGGTCTGCGTCGGGAGCCAGGCCGTTAGCGGCGCAGCAGGCCGCCGTGCATCTGAAAGTACGACCTCAGTCATCACACCAATAACACCGCGCTAAGAGGCGGCTTCCTCACCTGATTTGGGATAAGAGATGAAATTTATGGCATCGGCGACCGAAGAGTCGCTGTGGCGACATCGGACATTCGTCGCTTTCTGGACCGCGCGGACCTGCTCCTCCTTTGGATTCCAGATGTTCTCGGTGGCGATTAGCTGGCAGATCTATGCGCTGACCAACAGCGCGATGGCGCTGGGAATGATTGGTTTGATGCAGTTTCTGCCGTCGGTGTTGCTGGCACTGCCTGCGGGTCACCTGGCGGACCAGTATGACCGGCGGCGCATCGTCCTGCTGGGACAGCTGGTGGAATTTGCTGCGCTGCTGGCATTAGTGGTGCTTACCTTATTCCATCACGCTGACAGGACCATGTTATGGGGACTGGTGTTTATGATTGCGGTGGCGAAGGCGCTGGAGTGGCCTGCGATGTCTTCGATGCTGCCGTCGCTGGTGCCGCCTTCGATTCTGACGCGGGCGATGGCGATGAACTCCGTCGGCGGGCAGGCGGCGGTCATCGTCGGGCCGACGATCGGCGGTCTGCTCTATGTCGCCGGCCCCCAGGTGGTGTATGGGGTTTCCGGGCTGTTTTATCTGATCTCGCTGATTCTGGTGAGCCTGCTGCGTTATACGCGCCCGGCGCAGAGCCGCCTGCCGATGAATATGAAGAACCTGTTCGCCGGAATTCACTTTATCCGCGCGCGCAAAGATGTGCTGGGCGTGATTTCGCTCGATCTGTTTGCGGTGTTGCTGGGTGGCGCGACCGCGCTGCTGCCGATTTTTGCCAAAGATATTCTGCACACCGGCCCCTGGGGGCTGGGGATGTTACGCGGCGCGCCATCGGTGGGCGCGCTGCTGGTCGGCCTCTGGCTGAGCCGCCACAAGCTGGAGAAGCATGTCGGGATGATCATGTTCGGATCGGTGGCAGGGTTTGGCCTTGCCACGCTGGTGTTCGCGCTCTCCACGCAGTTGTGGCTTTCGCTGCTGGCCCTCTGTGCGCTGGGCGGTTTTGATATGGTGAGTATGGTGATCCGGGGCGCACTGGTGCAGCTCGATACGCCGGACACGATGCGCGGGCGGGTGAATGCGGTCAACGCCATCTTTATCAATACGTCGAATCAGCTGGGCGAGTTCGAATCAGGCCTGCTGGCGGCATGGATGGGCGCGGCCCCGGCGGCGGCACTCGGCGGCATCGGAACACTGATCGTAGTGGCGCTCTGGATGAGGCTGTTCCCGCACCTGCGGCGGCGTCAGAAGCTGGAGAACGAGGCGGGTCCGGTTTAGCAGGGCAGGCGGGCGGATAGTGACCCGATGCAGGCGCAGATGACGGGGCGAACAGCACAAGAGGTAACTGGCCCGGGGGCCAGTTGAGTAGGGGACCAGTCACACTGCCAGTTCATGCCGGGGTCAGAGGGGGAGTCTGACCCGCAGGCGGGAGGCCGTCAGGCCCCGGTTTTTCCCAGGTTGGCGTCAAATGTTAGCCAGCTTTCACGCATGTCCACTACGCTGCGGGTTTTGCGTGCCTCATCGATTTTGATGGCGGTGAGGCCTGCTTCCAGCGCGTCCACCACTGACACTTTCAGCGGTGTTCCCTGTTTAATATGTTTAACAATCTCTGCGGCCATCAGCGCATCCGCGCCGTAATGGCCATCATAGGCGTTGCCGCTGTAGGCGGTATCCACCTCTTTTGCGCCGCTGCGGGCATTGTGTACGCGGAAGTAGTTGCGGACAAAGTCACCCTCCGCCATGCCGTCGGTGCCCATCACGCAAAAACGGCGGAACTCATCCGGCACGTTCAGATTGGCGTGGAAGGCGAGCGTCGCGCCGCCTTCATATTCGATCAGGGCAGTCTGGTAATCCACGATGTCGGCATCGCTGTCGAACACCGCATCGGTACTGGACCAGCCGCTGGGCTTCTCATGATAGATCGCGGAATCAGGCGTCACCGTTCCCTGCGGCGCATGAGCGGGCGTAAAGGATTTGCGGCCACCGAAGCTGGCGACGCGGCTCGGACGCTGCTGCAGCAGGCCCTGATAGAGATCGATATCGTGGCAGCACTTCTCCAGAATATAGGGACCGGCATACTTCTCCAGTCGTCGCCAGTCGCGCTGGAAAAAGGCACCGTGATAAGGCTTGATGTGCTCTGTCGCCTCAATGGAGGTGATCTCGCCCAGCTGCCCGGCGTCGCGCGCCGCCAGCAGATCGTGATAGAGCGGTGAATAGCGCAGCACCAGCCCGACCAGGATGCGTGCTTCGCCATACTCGCGCACCAGCTTCGCCATCGCCATGGTCTGCTCTTCATTGATCACTACCGGCTTCTCGGTAAAGACCGTGTAGCCGGCCGCCAGCGCCTGACCCACATGCTCCAGATGCAGAAAGTTGGGTGAACCCACCAGCACCACATCCATTCCACCCTGTTTTAGCAGGGCATCAATGGAGTCAAAGGCCTGACCCGGCGCGATACCAAAACTGTGCAGATTAGGCAGGCCGGCGGGGGCTGGATCGTAATACCCCACCACCGAGAAGGCGTCGTCGGCCTTGCTGAACTCTTTAATCACGTGGGACAGACGAAAGCCGAGACCGATAATGCCTACTTTCATGTTAAACCCCTGCTTCTGAAATCGGATGATGCCTGGCCCGCCATTACGCGGCGTGGCTGTTGATAATCTGACCATCAACTTATTACGACAGAAAAAGTAATGTCAATAACGCGCTGCGCGTTTTGCGAGAGTGTTTTTTGTTATATCGATGTAAAATAAGGGAAAATTGACAATATCTTTTTGCCATATTTATTTGTGATTGCGATTTAAGTTTTTTTATCCTATCGTTCGCTCATTATGGCTATAACCCCTGCTCAGGGAAGGAATCGCGTGCAACCACACTATCTTCTTGGCATTGATGGCGGCGGTACACAGTGTCGCGCGCGGTTAACCGATCTGCAGGGACGTCTGCTGGCCGAAGCCACGGGCGGCCCTGCCAACGTCTGGTCAGCCTATGATGCGGCGCTGACCAGCGTCGATCAGCTGATCGACCGCGTTTTCTTACAGGCGGGATTAACCCCGGAGGCGCTGGCGCAGACCGCGCTGGTCGCCGGCTTAGCCGGTGCCAACGTCGCCTCGGTGCAGGCACGGCTCGCCAGCTGGCAGCCCGCCTGCGCGACGTTACAGGTGGTCAGCGATGTGGAGATCGCCTGTGCAGGCGCCCACGCGGGCGCGCCCGGCGCCGTCTTTATCATCGGCACCGGCAGCCAGGGTGCCGCCTGGGATGGCGAACGCTTTACGCTGCTTGGCGGCTGGGGTTTTGCCCTGTCGGATCAGGGATCGGGGGCAGAGCTGGGCCGTCGTGCGCTGCGTCTGGCGCTGCTGGCCCACGAGTCTATTGTTCCGCCCGGCGCGCTGACCCGGCAGCTGATGGCGCAGTTTGACGACAGCCCGGAAACCATGCTGCTCTGGACGCGCTCCGCCACGCCTGCGGACTGGGCGCGCGTGGTGCCGCAGATCTTTGCGGCCGCCGATGCGGGCGATAGTCATGCCCGGGATCTGCTGCAGCAGACCGCTGCCGATATCGGCCTGATGGTTCGCCGTCTGACCGCCCTGAGCAGCGGATCGGTGGCACTGATGGGCGGACTCGCCACCCCGATCCAGCCCTGGCTGGATGAGGCCGTTCAGGCCCGGCTGGTGACGCCGCAGGGCGATGCCCTGAGCGGCGCGCTGAACCTGGCCCGGCAGCAGATGCCTGTCCGATTACCGACCTGACGCTGGCTTATCCCTGTCAGCCCGCTAACCCGAGGAATTTATGACCGCTCCCAACGTAACCGCGCGCATTCTGCGGTTGATTGTTGAAAATGCGCCGATCAGCCAGTCGGACCTGAAAGTTCGCAGCGGACTGAGCATGTCGACCGTGTCACAGGCGACGAATCGCCTGCTGGCGCAGGAGATTGTGCAGGAGCTGGGGTTACGCCGCGTCTCGATGGGACGGCCAAAAACGCTGCTGGGACTCAATGCCGATCGCGCCAGCGTGATTGGTATTCAGCTCAATGCCGAACGTAACCTCATCGTGATGACCGACCTCAGCGGCAACCTGCTGGGCGAGCAGCAGATGCCGAAAGGTACGCTGACGCCGCGTCAGCTCGGCGATGCGCTGGCAAAATTCCTGCGCGGCGTGGAGGAGAAGCGGGTCGGTGCGATCGGCCTTGCCCTGTCGGGCCTGGTTGACGCCGACAATGGCTACTGCATCCGTTCCAAGGTGCTCGACTGGGACAACGTGCCGATTGCGCGCCTGCTGGAAGCGCGCTTCTCTCTGCCGGTCTTTATCGAAAATGATGCCAACGCGATGGCGATGGCCGCGATGGTCTTTGGTCAGCTCGGCAACGCCCAGTCGGCGGTGATCGCCACCTACGGCAAAGGGATCGGGGCAGGGATCATTCTTAACCGTCAGCTCTACCGCGGGCGTCACGGCAAGGCGGGGGAGATTGGCAACGGGCTGGTCGCGGACGGTTCGCTGCGGCTGCTGGAGGATGTCGCCTCGTCGCGCGCCATTCTGCAACGGCTTGCGGAGCCGGAGCCGGATGAGGGCGTCACGCTACAGGCGCTGGACCAGCGGCCCACCCCTGAGGTGCTGGCGGTGCTGGAAGAGGCCGGACGCGAGCTGGGTATTTCGCTGGCGAACCTGTCGGTGGCTTACGATCCGGATGTGGTTTATCTGGCGATGGAGCCGCACATGGCGTCGCGTATCCTGCTCGACCACATCACCCAGAGTTTCCAGGCCTATCGGCTGAAACTGACACCGCACATGACGCCGTTGCAGTTCCTGACAGAATCGAACCGGATGTGGGCGCTGGGTGCGGCAGGCTTTGCGGTTAACCGGCTGCTGGATCTGCTGGCGGCGCAGGCCGATGAAGAACCGGTTACCTGAATCACCCCGCAATAAAAACGGGCGCCGCGGCGCCCGTTTTCTGTTTCTGCACGTTCCCTAGCGCAGGCGCATTCCCTGCTCATCAAACAGCAGGCAGTGCGCGGCGGAAAAGCCCAGTTCCACCCGGGTGCCCAGATCGCGCGGTGTCGCCTCGCGCTCCTCCACCACCAGCATCTGCTCACGTCCGATATCCAGATAGAGATAGTTGGTGTGGCCCAGCATCTCGCCATAGGCCAGCTCACCGCTGAAGTGCACGGCGTCCGGCGTCCGGGCGGCAGAGTGGAAGTGCTCGGGACGAATGCCCAGCGTTACGGTTTGCCCTTCGCGGCAACCGGCGGCGATGTTCAGGGTCAGCGCCTCAATCTTCAGCGCCGGCACCCGCAGCTGCACCTTACCCGCGCCCGTGGCGCTGATTTCCGCCTGCAGGAAGTTCATCTTTGGCGAGCCGATAAAACCGGCGACAAACAGATTATCGGGGTCGTGATAGAGCGTCAGCGGTGCGCCAACCTGCTCAATGCGGCCCTGGCGCAGCACCACGATGCGGTCAGCCAGCGTCATCGCCTCCAGCTGATCGTGCGTCACATAGATCATGGTGTTGCCGAGCGAGGCGTGCAGGCGGGCGATCTCAATCCGCATCTGCAAACGCAGCTCGGCATCCAGGTTAGAGAGCGGTTCATCGAACAGGAAAATCCGGGGGTGACGGATGATCGCCCGGCCAATCGCCACACGCTGTCGCTGTCCGCCTGACAGCGCGCGCGGCAGGCGATCGAGCAGTTCGGTAAGGTGCAGGCGGGCGGCGGTCTGCTCAATCGCGCGGTTGATCTCCGCTTTCGGCTTTTTCATCACCTCCAGCGGATAGGCCAGGTTTCCGCGCACCGTCATGTTGGGGTAGAGCGCATAGGACTGGAACACCATGGCGATGCCGCGTTCGGTGGCGGGCTGCTGCGTCATATCCTGTTCATCAATCAGCAACTGCCCGCTGCTGATCTCCTCCAGCCCGGCGATCATCCGCAGCAGCGTGGATTTGCCGCAGCCGGATGGCCCGACAAACACCACAAATTCACCGCTGTTTATCGTCAGATCGATGCCGTGAATGACATTCACATGTTCATAGGACTTCTTCACATTCTGCAGGCGCAGGCTGGTCATCGGCTACCTCACTCAGAGTAACTGGCCCATGTAGATGGCATTGCTGCGCAGGATCGGGGTAAACCCCATGCGCTGATAGAAGGCACACACCTGCTCATTCTGCAGGCTGACCCCCAGATGAACGCCGGTGACGCCGGCAGCACGCAGTGCCGCCAGCTCATGCTCAATCATCCGCCGCCCCCAGCCGCCTTTCTGGGCCGCGGGCAGCAGGTTGATATGCAGATGCGCGGGCCACTGCGTCACCAGACTTTCTGCGGCCTGATCGGGATGGCGGATGGCGTCGAGAATTTTGCTGTCGAGCGGGGCGCTGGCGTGGCGATCGCGATAGCTCGCCTGCAGCTCAGGCCACCATTCGGCCGCCAGCCGGGCTTCAAACGCGCGGGTATCGGGTGCCGCGACCACATAGCCCTGCACCTCACCCTCCCGCGCCAGCACAAAGGCAAAGTCCGGCGCAAATCGCGCGTAGGGCACGGCAAAACGCTGGCCGGGGTACTCGGGATCGGAGTAGAGCGCACGGGCATCGCCGCCCGCATCGGCTGTTTCCAGGCAGATGCGGTAGAGCGCCGGAAAGTCCGCCGATGTGGCCGGACGGATGACACCTTGATTCGCCATGGTGAATTCTCGTGAGTGAGTGAAGGGGTCAGAGAGTGAACCGCTTCGCAGGTGAAAGTTACGTTAATAAAAGCGGACTTAGTTTTCAAGATAGAATAATTACCTTATCGCACTAACCTGGTCGGTTCAGCAATATTTACCGGCAGCGGGATGCACAACTGTGATCGCCAGCACGCCCGTGACAGGGCGTCTGGCGGCAGTTTCCCCGCCAGCGAAAAGAGAAAAGTGTGAGCGTGATAGGATTTTCATATGTTTTATCAGGACGTTATTTTGCGATTATCACTCAGGCATCTTCTGCCGGATAACCGTCAGGCGGCGGCATGCCGCACCGGCCGATGGGCGCAGACGCAGCGCGGCGTGCTGAATTTTCCACTCTTTTGTTGTTTATTTGCGCGTGCTCACAGCGTTGCAATTCCCCGCCCGGGCTGTTTGACTTTATTTTTCCATTAAAGTAAGTATGAGTGAGTGCGTTTGTGTGCGGCTGCAGCCTGCAGGATGTCAGGCGGTGAGATGAAGGGATGCCGATCCTGGTCTGAAGAAGGTGAGCATAATGTCTGTTTCCTCCGTTCGTTCGTTCCGAATTCGTAATGTGGGTCGGCTGCTGGCAGCGAGCCTGCTGGCGGGCAGCGTCTCGCATGTCGCCCACGCCGCCGTCACCCTGAATGAGTGGGATATCTATAACTACCCGCAGCAGACGGCCGCGGTAGATGAAGGGATTAAGGCGTTTTCGCAGCAGAATCCCGGCATCGTGATAAACCGCTCGGTCCACTCCTTCGAAGATACCCGTATTCCGCTCAAGCTGGCGCTGACCGCCGGGGATGGCCCGCAGATCGCCCAGGTGAACCAGGGCGGAGGCGATATGGGCTCGCTGGTGAAAGATAAGCTGCTGCTGCCGCTCGACAGTTACGCCACCAGCAACGGCTGGACTACCCGCTTCCCGGACTCGATTCTGAAACGCAACCGCTGGTCAGACAGCGGCGAATTTGGCAGCGGTAAGCTCTATGGCATCGCCAGTCTGGGCGAAATGGTCGGGCTCTATTACAACAAAGCGCTGCTGGACAAAGCAGGCATCGCGGTGCCGAAAACCCTGGCCGAGCTGGAGAGCGCCATGGCGAAGCTGAAACAGCAGGGCACCGCCCCGATGATGCTGGGTCTGCTGGATGGCAACATGGGCCAGCAGCTGCTCAGTACGCTGTGGCAGGCGCAGATTGAGAGCCACGACCGCAAGACGCTGGATAACCTGATTTACGATGTGGGCGGCACCTTCAAAGACAGCAAACTGGTGAAGGCCGCCACCATGATGAAGAGCTGGACCGACAAAGGCTACTTCTTCCCGGGCTTCCAGGGCATCGGCCATGACGATGCCGCCACCCTGTTCCAGAACGGCCAGGCGGCCTTCCTGGTCAGCGGCACCTGGTATCTCGGCCAGTTTAAAGACAACAAAGATATTCACTTCGCCGCGATGCCTGCCGGTGAGGGTGTGAAACAGCCGCTGATGGTGGGCGGAACCGATCTGGCGTTCTCCATCACCAGCACCGCCAAAGGCAAGGATCAGCAGGATGGCGCGGCGAAGTTCATCAACTATATGGTTTCCGATGAGATGGCGGATCGCTGGCTGAAGGTGGGCTTCCTGCCGGCCAGCACCAACAAAGCGGCCAGAATGCCAGCGGATAACCCGCTGCTGGCGGAGGCCTATCAGGTCTGGCTGACGCTCAACGACTACGACGGTCTGGGCCACTACGTCGACTGGGCGACGCCGACCATGAACGCCGAACTGAACCAGAACGTCCAGCTGCTGCTGGCGGGCCGTCTGACCGCCGATCAGATGGTGGCCAACTTTGATAACAACTATCAGCGTTACCTAAAAACCTTGAAGCATTAAGCCGGCGGCCCGGCGAACCGCCGGGCCTGAGCATCGTTCCGAACCACGGGTAAGGTTATGTTGAATTTAAGCGGCTGGCGTAATTTCCTCTATGTTCTGCCTGCGGTGCTGGTGTATGCGGTGTTTCTGCTGTTCCCGCTGCTGGCGTCGCTGGGCATCAGTTTCACCGAATGGGATGGCACCTCGCTGCCGGTGTTCAGCGGCATCAGCAACTATCTGCGGATGTTCAGCGACCCGGTGTTCTGGATCGCGCTGGGGAACAACGCCATCCTGATGCTGTTCTACACGCTGCTGCCGATTGGCGTCGGCCTGCTGCTCTGCAGCTTTCTGTATGAAACGCGCAACAACAGCGAACGCAGCGTGCTGCGCATTCTCTTTTTCCTGCCCTACATCATGCCGATGGCGGTGCTGGGCGTGGTCTGGCGCTGGCTTTACAACCCGGCGTTCGGGCCGATCGACCAGATCCTCCGCGCGATAGGCGTGCCGCAGCTGGCGCTCTCCTGGCTGGGGGATTTTACCTGGGCGCTGCCCGCCGTAGGGCTGGTCGCCACCTGGTACTTCTTCGGCTTCTGTCTGGTGCTGTTTATGGCGGGCCTGCAGCGCATGGATCCCTCGCTGCTGGAAGCCGCTGACCTGGATGGATCATCGCGTCGCCAGAAATTTATGCGGATTACGCTGCCCGGCCTGCGGCCTGAACTCCGGATTGCGCTGCTGCTGACGGTGATCGCCAGCCTGAAAGCCTTTGACCTGGTCTATGTGATGACGCAGGGCGGGCCGGGCACCTCGACCATGGTGACCAACATCTTTATGTTTAAGCAGGGCTTTGACCTGCACTACTTTGGCTACGCCTCGTCGGTGGCGGTGTTCAGCATGGTCATTGTTTTAGGCATTAACTTTCTGATCCATCTGGCCTTAAAGGAGCGTTACTGATGCGAAGCACGCCGGTCATTTCACGCGCGCTGATCTGGATTGTGGCGCTGATGACGATTCTGCCGTTTCTGATGGCGCTGATGACCTCGTTTAAAACCCAGATGGAGCTGTTTCAGGGGGTCTTCACGCTGCCCGCCTCGCTGAATTTTAAAAACTATCTGACCGCGTGGCAGCAGGGACATTTTAACGTCTACTTCCTCAATTCGGTGCTGGTGGTAATCCCGGTGGTGCTGTTCAGCGTGCTGCTGGGGATCCTGGCCGGATTTGGCTTCGCCTGGCTGAAGATCCCCGGCAAAAAGGTGATTGCCGCGATGCTGGCGCTGGGGATGGTGCTGCCGAGCGAAGCCTTTATCATTCCGCTCTATCATGAACTGCGCTGGATGGGGCTGACCAACACCTATCTGGCGCTGATCCTGCCGCAGATTGCGCTGTCGCTGCCCTTTACCACGCTGATGATCGCCAGTGCGTTTCAGCAGGTGCCCAAAGAGCTGGTGGAAGCGGCGGTGATGGACGGGGCGTCGCGGGTCAAAATCCTGTGGGGCATTCTGGTGCCCGCCATCTGGCCGACCCTGTCGACGCTGGGGCTGCTGCTGTTTATCTGGACCTGGAATGAGTTCCTGATCCCGCTGATTCTGGTCAACAAAGATGAGCTGCGCACGCTGCCGATAGGCATGATGTTTTTCCAGAACAAAAACACCATCGATATTCCGGTGCTGATGGCCGGTGCGATGATTGTGATTATGCCGCTGATCGCGGTGTTCCTGATTTTCCAGCGCAAGTTTATCAGCGGCGTTACCGAAGGTGCCGTGAAGTAATCTGTGACAACCTGCACAAAACGGCGCACTGGCGGCCAGACGAAGGTTTGCCGCGCCGCAGTGTGCTGCAATTCCTCCTCCTCAACCTGCGGGAGACGCATGATGCACCTTTCCCTTGCTGATTTTCATCCGGTCGCCGATGGCGAAACTGCCGACACCGGCGTGCTGCAGCGCGCGCTGGATCAGATTGCCGCAGCGGGCGGCGGGCGTCTGACCCTGCCAGCCGGACGCTATCGCACCGGCTGCCTGACGCTGCCCTCTGATTTTGAGCTGCACCTGGAGGCGGGCGCGGAGCTGATCGCCAGTCACCGGCTGACGGACTATCAGGCCGTGCAGACGCTGAGCTGTGCGGAGAAGTCCCACAACGTGCTGCTCTATGCGCTGGGCCAGCGCAATATCACCATCAGCGGCAGCGGGCGCATCAATGGCGAAGGCGAAGCCTGGTTTGCCGCCGGGCGTGATGAGCAGGGCTACCGCCTGCCGCGCGTCGATCGGCCCCGAATGATTGTGTTTGAAGATTGCGAGCAGGTAACGCTGACGGCTTTTACCCTTGTGCAGGCACCGATGTGGACGGTGCATCTGGTGAGTTGTCGCCATGTGTATATCGACCATCTCACGATCGACAACAGCATGACCATGCCCAATACCGATGCACTGGATATCGACAGCTGTGAAGCGGTGTTTGTCAGTAACAGCTACTTCAGCGCCGCCGATGACGCGATCTGCATTAAAACCACCTGCAAACCTACGGCGCTGCGGCGTCCGGCCCGGCAGATTATGATCACCAACTGCCTGCTGCGCAGCTACAGCTGCGCGTTTAAAATCGGCACGGAGACCTGGGACGATATCGAAGATGTCACGGTGACCGGCTGCACGCTGTTCGATTCCAACCGTGGCATCGGCATTCTGTCGCGCGACGGCGGGGCGATGCGGCGTCTGCTGTTCAGCAATCTGACCTTTGCCTGTCACCATGCGCCGCCCTGCCACTGGGGCAAAGCCGACCCGCTGCATATTTCCGTTCGCAGCCGCGATCCGGCGATCCGGCCCGGCATCGTCGAGCTGGTGCAGTTCAGTAATCTGACCGGCGTGGCGGAAGGCGCAATTAACCTGCATGCGGCAGAGCCTGGTTGGATACGCGATGTGGTGATCAGCCAGCTTCAGATGCGGCAGACGGTGTCGCCGATGGCCCAGGGCCAGTATGACATTCGCCCGCCCTGTAATCCGGACGCCCCGACCGGCATGGGGCTGGATAACGCCTATAAGCTGGATCCGAATACCGGCGAAGCCTTTGGCGTGGAACCCTATCCCGGCGGGTTACCGGGCCTGTTCGCGCGGGGCGTGGCGAATCTGCAACTGCACCACCTGACGATTCACAGGCCCGCGCCGTTACCGGCAGGCTGGCATCCTGATCCGGTGGTGCAGTTACCGGCGTGACTCACAGCGCGGCGGCGATGGCAGCCCCCAGCGCTTCCGTGGTGGCGCTGCCGCCGAGATCGCGCGTGAGATGCTGCCCCGCCGCCAGCGTGCGCTCGATCGCGTTCAGCACGGCGTCGCCCGCCGCTTTGTAGCCGAGATGCTCCAGCATCATCGCCCCGCACCAGATCTGCCCGACCGGATTGGCGATACCTTTACCGGCGATATCGGGCGCCGAGCCGTGCACCGGCTCAAACAGGCTGGGGAACAGACCTTCCGGGTTGATGTTGGCAGAAGGCGCAATGCCGATGGTGCCGGTGCAGGCCGGGCCGAGGTCCGAGAGGATATCGCCGAACAGGTTGCTGGCGACCACCACATCGAACCAGTCCGGATGCAGCACGAAGTTGGCGGTGAGAATATCAATATGATACTTATCGACGCGAACCGCCGGGAACTGGCTGGCCATTGCCTCCACGCGGCTGTCCCACCAGGGCATGGTGATGGCGATGCCGTTGGACTTGGTGGCAGAGGTCAGGTGTTTCTTCGGCCGGCTCTGCGCCAGCTGATACGCAAACTTCAGGATGCGATCGACACCGGTGCGCGTCATCACCGTCTCCTGAATGACCACTTCGCGATCGGTGCCGGGGAACATCGTGCCGCCGACGCTGGAGTATTCGCCTTCGGTGTTTTCACGCACCACATAGAAGTCGATGTCGCCGGGCTGGCGGTTCGCCAGCGGCGCTTTCACGCCGGGCATCAGCCGGACCGGACGCAGATTGACATACTGATCGAACTCGCGCCGGAACTGCAGCAGCGAACCCCACAGTGATACGTGGTCGGGCACCACCTCAGGCCAGCCGACCGCGCCAAAATAGATCGCATCGAAGGCTTTCAGCTGCGGGAACCAGTCGTCAGGCAGCATTTTGCCGTGCTGCTGCCAGTAGTCGGCGCTGGCATAGTCAAACCACTCCCAGCGCAGCGGAATATTGAATTTTTCTGCGGCGGCATTCATTACGCGGACGCCTTCCGGCATCACCTCTTTGCCGATACCGTCGCCAGGGATCACGGCAATGCGGTGTATTTTGTCAGTCACAGGGCACCTTTCCGGTTGATGTTCGAATTGTGTACGCAGTATAACTGTCGGTTCCGGGAAGATAATGAGTCTGAAACGCAATCCAGTGTTGAATAAAAGTAGAGAATCCCGTACCTCGACAGATGACCTGGCCTTCTTTGTCCGCCTGGCCGGGGTGGAGAGTCTGACGGCGGCGGCCCATGAACTCGGTCTGTCGCTGGCGGCAGTCAGCAAACGTCTGAGCCAGCTGGAGCAGCGCCTCGGCGTGCAGCTGCTGCGCCGCACCACGCGACGACTGGAGCTGACGGCGGAGGGCCGTCGCTATCTGGCGGGCGCCCGGCCGCTGCTGGATCAGCTGGCGGCGCTGGAGGAAGCGGTCAGCGGCGAAACCGCTCAGCTGCGCGGCACACTGAACATCAACGCCTCATTCGGCTTTGGTCGTCGCCATATCGCGCCCTGCGTATCGGCCTTTGCCGCGCTGCATCCGCAGCTCTCGCTGTCGCTGTCGCTCAGCAGTCAGTCACTCAATTTTCCGGATGCGAATATGGACATTGATATTCGCGTCGGCGAGCCACCCGACTCGCGGCTGGTGGCGCGCCGGCTGCGGACCAATCCGCGTATTCTCTGCTGCTCGCCCACTTATGCGGCCCGGCACGGGCTGCCCGCCACCGTGCGCGATCTGGGGCAGCACAACTGCATTTTACTGCGTCAGCACGACAGCGATTTTACCCTGTGGCGGCTGACCCGCGGCGAACAGAGCGTCACGCAGAAGGTGCGCGGCAGCCTGATCACCAACGATGGCGAAGTGGCGATGCGGCTGGCGATGGACGGGCATGGCATCCTGCTGCGTTCCTGGTGGGATGCGCAGCACAGCCTGGCGTCGGGTGAACTGCTGCCGGTGTTGCCCGACTGGCAGGCGCCGGATGGGGATATTTTTGCGGTCTGGCAGGCGCAGCGCCAGCTTCCGGCGCGGATTTCCGCCTTTGTCGCGTTTCTGCAGCAGCATCTGCAGTTGATCGATTAACCTGTTTTTTCAGATTCTTTATGGCGGAGCTGAGCACTTTGTGTACCGCATAATGCTGATTTACGCGTCCGGAGGAGTCGCTACGTTTACACGATTTTCACTGATGCGTATGATTCTCATTCTTTTCATCCCGGCCTGCCGTGACAGATCGATAAGGGAGTTAAGCATGAAAGCGTTGTTCAGCCCGCGTAATACGGCACTCGCCCTGGCGATGGTCAGCGCCTTCAGCCTGACCGCGTGTCAGAGCACCCCCCGGAAAGTGGATGGCAGCGGTGCGGTGGTGATGCAGCCCTCCAGCCCGGACAATCTGATCCAGCGTGAGCTGGAAGAGGGCGTGCAGCAGATCGTCTATCTGCCTGCAACCAATACGCTCTATATCGCCCGCGCGCAGGCGGCAGAGACGATCAGCGGCGGTATGATCCAGCGGCTTGATGCCACCACGCTGCAGAGCCGCGGGGCGGGACATTTCGATCTCAAAAACGTGGGGCTGATCGGCGAGCCGGACGGCAGCACGCTCTATGCCACCAACACCTCTGATGGCGCGATCACCGCGATCGATCCGGAAAACGGCAGGGTACTGAAACGCCTGATCCTGAATGAAAAGGATCAGCGTGGTCAGCCCTGTCATCCGCATGAAATCCTGCTGCATGATGGCCTGCTTTATATCGGCGATGCCGGCGAGTCGGGAACGATCTGGGTCGTTCAGGCGAAAACCCTGAAGCTGAAGGCCCGGATTACCGGAGCCGGAAAGGCGATCGCCGGCCTCCTGTTCTCGCCGGTCAGCGACCGGATTTATGCAACGAATGGCAGCGGGGAAATCCTGGTCATCAATCCGCGTAATCACAGGATTGAGCAGCGTCTGACGGCGGGTAACGGGCAGGCCGATCCGTTCCTGAACATGGCGGAAGATCCGGCGACGGGCCGGCTGTTTGTCACGGCGCGTTCCCAGGCGGGACAGGCGCGGGTGTTTGACGAGCGGAGCGGCCGGGTGATCCAGAGCCTGATGCCGGGCGATTCGCTGGGGATTAAATTTAACGGCAAGCGCAATGAAATCTACATCAGCCAGCGCGCGTCGAAGAAGGTGCTGCAGCTGGATGGCACAACCTATGAGGTTAAAAACAGCTGGTCATTCGGCGGGCATCCTGAAAATCTGCTGGTCACGCCGGATGGGCAGACGCTGTTTGTCACCCTGAAGCAGGAGATCGGTGAGGATAGCAGCGGCCAGCCGCAGGATGGCGTGGCGCGAATTAATCTGCAGTAAAGAAAGGCGGCATGGCTGCCGCCCTGAGACTTACTTGCTGACACCCTCAACCAGCACCACGCGGTAGTTGGCGCCTTTCAGACGGTGCGCTTTGGCCGCCTGATATTCCGGGCTGTCATACCAGGCGTGTGCGGCTTCGCGGCTCGCAAACTCCAGAATCACCACGCCTTCCGCTTCCTGACCTTCCAGCGTCTCCAGCTCACCATAAAAGGCCAGCGGATTGATCTGATGATCGCCGCGCGCCTGGCCCGCTTTCTCGGCGTAGATCGCCATTTCATCCTGGTTCAGGGTGTTATCACGAATAAAAACAACGTATGCACTCACAGGTTTCTCCTTAAGCTTTTTTATCCTGAGTCTGGGTATCGAAGTCAGCGGCATCATGACGCTCATGCAGCTGATCGGCCGGGTCACCCATGACACGGTTGACCTTGCGGCCACGAATAACGGCAGGACGCTGCGCGATCTCTTTCGCCCAGCGCACCACATTTTTATAGGACTGCACATCCAGGAAGTCGGCAGCGCCATACTGATCGTTCAGCACCATGTTGCCGTACCACGGCCAGGTGGCGATGTCGGCGATGGTGTAATCGTCACCGGCCAGGTAGCGGTTATCGGCCAGCTGGCGATCCAGCACGTCGAACTGACGCTTTGCTTCCAGCGTGAAGCGGTTGATGGCGTACTCGATTTTTTCCGGCGCGTAGTGATAGAAATGGCCGAAACCGCCGCCCAGATAAGGCGCGGAGCCCTGCAGCCAGAACAGCCAGTTCAGGGTTTCGGTGCGGGCGGCGATATCTTTTGGCAGGAAGTAGCCATATTTTTCTGCCAGATAGAGCAGGATATTGCCCGATTCAAACACCCGGATCGGCGGCGTGGCCGAGTGGTCGCTCAGCGCCGGGATTTTCGAGTTCGGGTTCACGTCCACAAACCCGCTGGAGAACTGATCGCCGTCGCCGATACGAATCAGCCAGGCATCATATTCCGCATCGTTAACGTTCAGCGCCAGCAGCTCTTCCAGCAGGATAGTCACTTTCTGGCCGTTAGGCGTGCCCAGGGAGTAGAGCTGCAGGGGGTGTTTGCCGACCGGCAGCGCTTTTTCATGGGTAGGACCCGCGAACGGACGGTTTGTCTTCGCACCGTTGCCTTTGGCTTCAGGATCCCAGGTCCAGACTTTTGCGGGCTGATATGCATTTTCCGACATAATGAAAGTTCGCCTTGTGATGTGATGTTCGTCTGGAGTGTAGCAGGTGCTGCAGAGGCGGTTTAACTCTGCTGGCTGCGCGAAGGCGTGCCGCTACGCGCAGAGGTCAGGCGGGCTGCGGCGTCGGAGAAAAGTGCATAAAAGTGTGTCAGGCGGGGCGTCGGATGATCTGACCGGGCCCTGCCGTGCCGCAGGCGCGCACGGCAGGGCCGAGGGGATTACAGCCGCTCCCGCTCAATCCGTTCGCGGATTTCGATAGCCTGAAGATGCATCGTTTCCGGATAGCCAGACAGCGGCGCGGCGATCGATTCGCCGCCTGCTTTGTGCGACCGGATGGCCAGGCCGGTATCGCGCAGCATTTTAAAAAGGGTGTGTCCGGTCACGCTTCTCCGGCCCCTACTGATAGGAGAACGTGATGCTCGCCAGGGCGTTGGCGGAGCCGGGCGCCAGATCCCCCGTACGAATGTACTGCGTCTGGAAAGGCAGCGTCAGGACCTGTCTGGCGGAGGAGGTGGTCTGAATAAAAAACTGGTTGAGCGTGTCAGCGCCCGAGCTGTCGGGTCCCATCATCAGCGGGCCGGTCCCGTTGTAGAAGAACTGAACGCCCACGCCCGACGCGGTGGAGTCGCCCGTCAGCGTCACCACCGATGAGCGATTAGCGGGCGTCGTCTGGTCGGTCATCACCGCATTCACGGCGATATTCTGGTCACAGGTCAGCGTCACGTTGAAGGAACCGGAAGGTGAGGTGCTGCCCACGGCGGAAAGGGTACGGACATCCAGCGTGCCCAGATCGACGCTGGCACTTTTGGTATTGACCGTACAGCCGCTGGCAACCACCGTAATGGTCGTGGGGTTGATGATAACCTGCGCGGTTTTAGTTTCATTGTTGTAAGCCGTCAGTGTGGCAGCATTGATCGTGGGGGTGGTATACGTCCCCGATTTCAATGCGGAAGCCGTTTTAACGAAGGTCACTTTGGCTGACCAGCCCAGGCTCTGAGCAAAGCCCGCCGTACCCTTAGCCGGGTAGCTCTGCGTGATGCCGTTCTGTAACGGAACATATTCGGTTGCGTTCGAATCTTTCAGGCCAATGATATAGCCCACGCCGGGTACCCCCGTTTCAAACACCGTGTAATTTACGCCATCAACGGTGACGGTTGCCCCGCTGGTGATTGCCGAAGCAGAGGGCTGAAGGGTGCCCTTTGTGCAGGCCACGACCACTCCGCACCAGAAAACTTCACCGACATCGACGGTGGTGCTCCAGGTGGAACCAATGATATTACCGGGCATCACGGAGTCCGCCGGTCCGGAATAGCTCATCGGCTTAGGCGAGAGCGTGATGTCTGATTTCCACTCCAGCGCCAGCGCGTGGGCAGAGAGAAGGCAGCAGGCAAGCAGCAGTAAAATACGCATTATTGATACTCCGTCGTCCAGGTGGCGAGCGCGGACACGTTGCCCGCGGTCACGTCCGGACCTGTCGCGATTAATCGGGCATAAAAAGTCATCTGAACGCTGTCGCTTCCCGCCACGCCATACGCTGCCGTCTGGGTATTGAGGGGAACAAGCTTGCCCTCGTTATCGAGGATCTGCACGGCCACACCGGTCGCGCCGCCTGCGGCAACTTTGATCAGACGCGAATCGACCTCATCCGGCGTACCGCTGAAGCGGATCTTCACGCCTGAAAAGGTGGATCCGCACGCTTCGAGCGTGAGCGTAAAGGGCGCTTTGATATTGCTTACCGCTCCCGTTTTGCTTAACTGGCGGGTGCCGATATCGCCCAGCGGCACCTCTTTTAGCAGTGAGTCTGCCGAGACAACGCAGGTATTGGCGATCAGATTGCCCTTCACCGACACCAGGACATCGTAGGCGCGGACCGGCAGCGTGCAGGCGAACAGCAGGACGATACACACCAGGCGGATAATTACTGACATGTTCCCTCCACTGTATAGAGGCCCGTGTGGGCGTTGAAATCGGGCTGTGTGAGCTGATAGCGCACAGAACAGCGTGACGCATTGTTTTTGCCCCAGACCGCGTTAAGCGTGCCCGTCAGGGGCAGACCGGATAAGTAGACGCTGCCGCCGTCACCGACAATGCTGCTGCTCTCGCTCTCGGCTAACGCGACCACCGTGCCAAAAGGCAGTTCGGTGCCGTGATGCCGCAAAATAAACATCGCTTTGGCACCATGCTGCGTGGCGATGGTGGCTCTGACCAGGGCGCCATCGGTTGGAATGGTGCTGATCAGGGCGTTATCCAGCTCGACATCACTGCCGGCGGTGGTGGCATCGAGTCCGACCTGATTCACGCGATAGGGCGTGGCATAGGGGATCACCGCAAAGCCCCGGCTGTCGGTTTTGATGCTCCGGTGGTTCAGAACCCTGACTTCGCTGGCACCCGGCGCTTTGATCAGAATATTGGTATTGCCCAGCGGCTGGCTCAGCGTCAGCCCATCTTTGTGCACGACTGCGCCTCCGCTGATGCCGTAGCTGAGAGTGCGGCCATCCTGCCCGTAGCTGTACCCCAGGTTGTACTGGCCGCGCTGATCTTTGTATTGCAGGGCCGCATCGCCGCCATAGTGCTGTTGTGCGTTGTAGCGCTGGCTGACGCTGTAGTAGAGCTCCTCTGTGCCGGGCACATAGCCGCTGACGCCGCCGCTGTAGGTCGTTCCCGATGAATTTCCCTGCGTAGTAGAGAAACGCGCGCGCGTCGAACTGGCGGGATCGCCAAAGGGGATCGAGAGCGAGAACGCCACGATATTATCCTTGCGATCATCATAGAGCGTGGTAGTGCGCTGAAAGCTGACGCCCAGCGAGGCCCTCCGGAAGGTGGTATTCCACGCAAACTGGATCCCCTGGGTGGTTTTCGGGGTGTGCCAGTAGGTTTGCTGATCCCAGGAGAGTGACAGCGAACCATACTCATTCAGCGGCTGAGAGAGCTGAAGCTGGTTGCGGGCCTTGCGCGATAACCGGAGATCATAGACCTTTTCATAGCGGGTCGTGACGGCACCCTGCGCGTCCACGACCTGCTCCGGTCTGCCGCCGCTCATTCTTTTATAGGTTGTATCGCTGAGGCTATAGAACCCCTGCGTGGAGTAACGCAGCGAATAGAAGTTAACGCGCGTGCCGATGTTGTTCAGCAGCTTGCTGTAGCGCAGACGGAGAGAGTCGCCAGTGTAGTGCCGATCATCGGCCAGCTGGCTCTGGGCATGGGTAATATCCAGCGAATAGGCACCCAGATGACCCAGGTTCTGGCCGATCCCGGCGGCCACGCCGCGATACCGTTCCGAGAGCTGCATCCCCCCATAAAAAGTCAGCCCATATTGCCAGCCATAAAAGAGTTCACCCTGGGCAAAGGCTGGCGCAGTCTGATTATTAACCGGCTGAAATCTGCCCGCACTGAGCGCATATCTGACCTGGCCGCTGCGGACCAGATTAGGCACGCTGGCGAAAGGCACGGTGAACCGGCTCTCATAACCGTCGCTCTCTCTGATCGTCACGTCGAGGTCGCCGCCCGATGAGGTGGGATAGAGGTCGCTGAGCACAAAGGGACCGGGCGAAACGCTGGTCTGATAGATGATATTGCCGGTCTGCCGGACCGTCACCACGGCGTTGCTGCGCGCAATTCCCCGCACTTCGGGCGCGTAGCCGCTCAGGCTGGCAGGCAGCATATTCTCATCCGTTTTCAGCGTCAGCCCGCGCACACCCACCGTGTCAAACACCTGCGAGGAGGTGTAGGTTTCCCCGGCGTAAAACTGGGCCTCCAGCGCCGGAACATCCCGCTGCAGCCACGTCTGTACATGGTTAAATTTATGCGTATCCCGGGTCCAGGTGGTGTAGTCGCGTAGCCGCCAGGCACCCAGGTTTACGCCGCTGTTCAGGCTGGCAAACAGCTGCTCATCGCGGGTTTTACTCCCCGATTTATAGGTGTTATCTGAGCCGTTGATCACATAGTTCAGCCACCCGGCGCGGATGCCCTGCTCCCAGCTTTCCGGGCTGACGAAGCCGCGCGGCAGATTACGCATCTGGCTCTGGGGCAGGGTGATATTGAGCGTGAGCGTTTGCGGCTCATAGTCGGTGCTGCTGTCGGGAAACAGCGTATTAAGAAAGTAGCACTGCTTTGCCAGCGGCAGGCTGACGCCTCTGGCCTGCGCCATATCGACGCCCAGTGCCTCAAGCTGGCCGGATGTCAGACAGGCGGTGGTGGCGTCCTGCCCGCTGGATTTATTGACTGCAAAACTGACGTTACCGGTGAAGGCGTAAGTTTTGTTGATGTAGACATTGATATTATATTCACCCGGCGGCAGCGCGCTGCCTGTATTAACCCAGGAGAGATCGGCCGCGGGAGCACCTTCGCCATTCAGAAAGGCAGGGTTAAAGCGTAAATCACTCTCCGCGGCTGCGGTATACCCCAGGGTATGGAAAGCCACCACCGCACAAACGATTTTTATCTTCACGCGTTTACCCCTTAAAGCAACTAGTTCTGGTTTAACGAGACGCGGGTAACCGGTGTCCATGCACCGTAGTCGTTAATCGTCTGGAAACTCAGCGATGTGGCCTGGCTGAATTTATCCGCCAGCGCCGTTCCGGACTGCGGCGGTAACATAACCGGCTTAACGGCTTTACCATCCACCTTCAGGTTAATCGTGGTAATAAAATAGGGAGTGGGATTGTTTAATACCACTTTGCCCGCGCTATAATTCGCGGTCACACTTTTCCACGCTTCAGTCGCATTACCCGGCAGTGAAGCAGGGCGATAAAATAACTTAATGCGATTAGCAGAGGCGAACTGCAGAGAATTCCCCGCGTTATTATCCGATTGCTGCGGAATAGCTTTAATCGTCATCCAGTAAAGGGTTTCACGATCCTGCGGCAGTGCCTTACCGTTAAAAATAATTTTTACAACGCTTTCGGTTGCCGGTTTAAGAAGATACAGCGGCGGTGTAATAACAAAATCCTGTGTACGCTCACCGCTGGCGGTTTCCATCCAGGACTGAATTAAAAATGAGGCGGTCTCGTGGGTATTCCGGACCTGAAGGGTGGACTGTTTCGCCGCGGAGGAGTAGACCAGGCGTGTCGCACCTAACCCTACACCCCCCGCCTGAGCGGCTGAAGAGCAGAGTGCAGCTGCCAGAAAAATCCAGCTTAAATAACGCATTTTTTCCTCCTGACTTCGGGTTTATGCCCGACGGTTAAGCCGGGCATCGCGATTACGAGTAGGTCACGGTGTAGGTGGCCACGGCGCTGGCATCACCCGCGGTTGCGCCACCCTTAGGTGAATAATATTTCGCGCTGAAATTCATGGTGTTAGAACCCTCACGCACCGGCATAGCGGTTGTGGCTTCGCCCAGCTTCACGACTTTGCCCTGATCGTCGTAGAGACGGATGGCCACGTTCTGCGCAGAATTCGGACCCCCGTTGACACCGGCGGCCAGGCTGCCGCTGTCATTAAGGTCTGGCGTACCCGAGAAGGTCACAGCGACGCTGGTGGCGGCGACAGGGTTCTCTTCCGTGCCTTTTGAGGTATCCGCGATGGCGCAGTCTTCCAGCGTGATTGAAAAGGCTTTTCCAACGCTGGCTTCGCTGCCTGCGGTGGCCAGCGTCGCCGTGCGGACTTCGCCCATGTTTACATCGATGTTGGCGCTGTTGGCGCTGATGGCACAGGCTGAGGTCACAACGCTTCCGTTAAAATTGACCGTGCCACCGCTGGCGGTTGCGGCCAGGGCAGAACCTACCGGAAACAACGCGGACACGCTTAATGCCAGAAAGAGTTTCTTGTTAAATTTCATTTTCATGTGATTACCTTTATTGTTGGGGTCGCTTTATTGTGTTTTGTAAATAACAGCCAGAAATAAATAGATTTCTTATTATTACTGTAAATGTGCGTAACGATTTTCACCGAAAGGCGGATATATCTTTTTTGATCTTTTTATTATTCAGGGTGACGTTGCGTTATACGCAGAGTGGGTTTCTCCTCTTAGTAATAAGTCGAAAGCATTATAATTCTTTCAAAGAAAAAAGTACCCCTGCTTTCTGTTTTATGTGGTAAGTGATACGGGATAACCATTGCATATTTATTGTTGATGTTAATAATTTATATATTTTTTTGTGAATGAATCGTTTTTATCGGCGTTTTATTAATTTGAGTTATTAAATAGGAATGCACTATCTATTTGAGAATTATTTTTATTTCTCTTTATTTTTTATTTAAAAAGAAGAATTGCCCACCTGCCTGGCGGACAGCTGAAGATCACGTTCAGGCGCGCGCGTTTACAGGGGCGGCCATACGGTCGCACGAAAGAAAAGGCAAAGCGGAGAGAAAAGGCGCACTCAGCAGGCGCGCTGTCTGAGTTCATCGGGCGTTTGCAGAGCATGATGGCTAAAGCAGAAAAGTCCGGGAGGCGAATATCGCAGTGAGAAATGAAACGTCGGGAAAGAGAAGGGCATCGTCCCGGCTGTGGTAGTACCGCCCGCAGAACAGGCAGGGAGAAAGAGGGGGGGATGGGAATGGAGGGCGAGCCACAGGCGGCGGGTTGATCGAACCGTCGATAGCGGGTCCGCCTCAGAACGCAAAAACCCGCCAGAGGCGGGTTCTTTGGATCTGGTGCCCGCACCCGGACAAAAATGCCGGGCATTTTTGCATCGCGCGTCAGCGCGACCCACAGGACGTGGCGAGTGAATCGAACCGCCGATAGCGGGCTGGCCTCAAAACGCAAAAACCCGCCAGAGGCGGGTTCTTTAAATATGGTGCCCGAACCCGGACAAAAATGCCGGGCATTTTTGCATCGCGCGTCTGCGCGACCCACAGGGCGAGCCACAGGATGTGGCGAGTGAATCGAACCGTCGATAGCGGGTCCGCCTCAGAACGCAAAAACCCGCCAGAGGCGGGTTCTTTAAATATGGTGCCCGAACCCGGAATCGAACCAGGGACACGGGGATTTTCAATCCCCTGCTCTACCGACTGAGCTATTCGGGCAACGGGG